>Ga0156402_1236_pt1 | contig 45491 bp, 28 predicted proteins | sample RifOxyA3_FD_108045 | JGI IMG/M metagenome (GOLD analysis project Ga0156402, IMG submission 108045) | Lentisphaerae bacterium RIFOXYA12_64_32 | reverse complement strand
ACCTCTGGGACCGCAGCAGGGTGCTCGGGGCCGTCCCGGCCCGAGGCCCTCGGCCGGGGACCGGCCGACGCACCCCGCTTCGGCGCGGGACGCGCCGAGCCACCGCGCGCTCGAACGCATCCCAGCCGGGGCACGCCATCTCTCCGCGAGGGCGGACTCACCCGCACGGGTCGAAACCTGACACCTGAAACCTCCTGTCCCCGCACCACGCCGACGACGGCAGCAAGGAGTTACCATGAGCGTTCACCTCAAAGAAGAACACATCCGCCTGGCCGAGAAGCTCGCCGAAAAGGCACAGCGCGCGGGCGGCCTGGCCCCGCTCGATCTCGACACGTTCTGGGCTGACGAGGACAAGGCGCGGAAGAATGCCTTTGCCCCGGACTGCCCGCAGGTGCCACTGGGCATTCGCATGGGGAACGAGTGCGTGTTCGCCGAACTGGACGTCCCCGAGGACTGGCACCGGCTCTACCACGACGCGGCATGGCGCCTCGACCTGGCGCGACGCTACAACGACAAGGCGGAGAAGATCGTCGGCCGCCGGCTACTGTCCGAGCAAACCGCCGCGCCGACCGACCGCCAGTGGCCGCACGTCAAAGAGCTGTGGGAGCTCTTCGAAGCCCGCAACCAGTGGCACGAAGAGTCCATGTCCTACTGGCTCTTCCCCGCCGCCGAGACGGAGGAAGACCTGGCGTCGCTCCTTGATCGGGTCGAGACGCGCCTCGCGAACCTGCGCGAGTTCATGCTGCCGCCCAACTGGACGCAGGAGAAGGAGCGGCTCAAGGCGCTCGGGGTCAAGCCGCCGCTCTACCGTGGTCAGCGCGGGCCGATCACGTTCGCCATGTCGATCTTCGGTGTTGAAAAACTGATCTTCCTGATCATGGACAACCCGGCACTGGCCGCACGCTACCGCGACGTCATCCTGCGCGCCCTGCTCGAGCGCGCCCGCATCCTCGACGAGGAAGCGGGCTATACCCCGGAGACAGCCCCGCACGGCTGGGGCTGGGCGGATGACAACTGCGCTATGCTGAACGCGGAAATGTACGAGTTCTTCGGCTGGCCTATCCTAAAAGCAGTGTTTGAGCGCTACAGTCCGAAACCGGGCGACTCGCGCTACCAACACTCCGACTCGGACATGGGACACCTGCTGCCTGTGCTGGGCACGCTGAACCTGAACGGCGTCAATTTCAGCCCCAACGTCATGCCAGCTGACATTCGGCGCCACCTGCCGCAGGCCGTCATCCACGGCCAACTCGCCCCGTTCACGTTCAGCCGCAACGAGGAAGTGAACATGGTCGCGGAGTTCCTGCGCGATGTCGACATGGTGCGCGACAGCAAGGGCCTGGTCTATACCACCGCGGGCAGCATCAACAACGGCTCGCGCCTCTCCGGCATGCGCCTGCTCATGGCCGCCATCCAGGAGTACGGGCGGTACTGAGACCGTCCTCCGACCGAAGTTCCCATGTTGCTCGCCGCCGATGACGGAGCCGCATCCCGTTGATGTCCGGCCTTCACCTTCAGCCTGCATGGCGACACGGCGCCGGGAGCATTGGATGGGGCATCCCGCGGATGGAGGGCCGGGAACACGACCGGCCCGGTCCCGCGGGTGTCGGAGCGAGCCGCTCCGACCACTCTAGGCGCCAGCCCCGGTCAACCTTCGACCCTATCTCCACCCGCCACTGACGCATTACCCCGAAAATCACCCGGCGAACTTGACTCCCAAATGTTCGGCACTATACCATATCTACTCGCACGGGTTGGATTTTCTCCTTGACTTCGGTGCGCGCATCGAGGCGCGCCGTCAGGCAGTACAGACCCTCGCGGTGGAGTTGGCCGGTGAAGGCCGCCACCTGGCAACCCACCGCACCAAACACGCGGCTGGAAACTGTCCTGAATCGCCAGCACCGCGGGCAGCCAGCAGATCGCCAAGACCAATTTCAACCTCGCGTAGCTCGACGAGTCCTTCGCGAACTGACGCCCCCCCTCAGGAGTTCATCGTGGCAAAAGCTCCGCAGGCAGCGTCAACCGACAACCGTGGCATCGACCTGGCGCGACTGCAGCCGGAAGCCCTGGCCGGATTGTTCGTCTTCGCTATCGGTTGCGGCTGGTTCAGTTTTTGGCTGTACGGTCAGACCTTTTTCGACGACGACTACGGCCGCTGTATGGTGCCGCTGCAGAGTGTTGGGTTCTCTAAGCTGTTCTGTGAAATATGTCGGCCGTTCCCCGTCAACTGGGGGTTTCTCTACCGGCCGGTTGAGTTCTTTGCATTCAAGCTCGGCTATTCCCTCTTCGGCGACTGTGCGGCATGGTTTTTTGTCGTCAAGACCATAGTCGTCGCGACACTGGCCTGGCTGATCCACCAACTGGCCCGCGAATGCAGCAACGACCAGAATCAGCCGTCGATATCCGGTCGCGCGCGGCTGGCCCTGCCCCTGGTCGCACCGTTGCTTTTCGTCACCGCCGAACCGGTCTTCATGAGCATGCTTTGGCTCTGTGATTTCGAGGTCGCGGCCGAAACCTGCCTGTGCCTGACCATTCTCCTCTATATGCGCTACCGCCGTGCCGGCTGGCACTTGCAGGAATGGTCACGGGGCAGCGTGCTCCGGCAGTTGCTGATTCTGCTCGTGGCGATGGTCGGGTTCCGATCCAAGGAAACGGCAAAACTGCTGCCGTTCCTCATTTTTCTGCACTGCCTGTGGAGTGACCGGCGTAGCCTGCGGCATTTCCTGCCGTTGCTCGCCTGCCTGGTGGCCGTCAACGTGCCGTGGCTGTACCTGGCCGAATCGCCGTTGCCGGATTTTCTGTTCGGCAACCGCACGCCCTCTGCCACGGCAGGTTACAGCTGGAGCCGGGTCGGATCCGGCCCGTTCATCACCTTGCTCCTCGGCAACCTGGCTGAACTCTGGCCGTTTAGTGCTTCGCCCCGATGCAGGCCGTACGGCCTGTTGCAGGTGCTGCTGCCATTCCCCCTGGCAGCATGCGGGTTGGCAGCCTTCGCCTGCCGATCCGCAGGCGCCGCATCCGCTCTCCGCGAGCCCGCGCCAGATCCCGTGCATGCCGACCGCCTGCTACTGCTGTGGCTGCTCCTGAGCACACTGATCCTGGCCGCCTATCCACGCATACCGGAAGTTATGATCGGCCGCTACCTGACCGCCCCCCTGATCCCCGCCTTTCTGCTGATCGGCCGTCTGCTCACCCTCGCCTGGCGGCGCACCGCCGCAGACGCTCCGGCCCGGCGACTGGTCTTCGCCGCCCTGGCCTGCCTGGCCCTGCAACTCGCGGCCGGCGCCTTTCAGTGCGAACTCCGCAAGCAGCGCTCGGGCACGTATGTCGTCCTGCATGATATGGTCAAGGAGTATGTTGAAACGAACTTCCGAGGTGCGCGCGTCCTGTTCATCGGTTTTCCCGACCACGGTTATTGGCCGAGCACACAGGGAAACACCTACATGAGTTCAGTGGCGCTCAACGATCACGACCTCTCCCGTATTGCGGTGTTCGCACCCACACACGTGGTGACACTCAGGAACGAGCCGTCGCCCGCCTTCGATCTCCAGGCCGAGATCCGCCTGCCGGACACCCTCTACAACCGACTCCTCCGCCTGCGCGGATCGGCGTTCTATGTGCTGCGCGTGCATCAGTCAGCAACAAGAGGCCAGTGAGCGCGCGAGAATCGTGCTTCGGTCCGGGGAACGGGTGGAGGCAGATTCCGGTCCGCTTTCGCCCAGTAGACGACAAGGCGGACGATAAGGGGAGAGCGGAATCGCCCCTCCCCCCGCGTTGCTTCTGTACCGAACAGAGGATCGACAGGTCGGGACGTTACACGATGAAACAACAGATCCTGATCGCTGCGACCAACGGTTTTACCTCGCTGGTTCTGCTTGGGCTGATGTGTTCCTGTTCGACGCCCCACGGTCCGGGCGGCGGGGCGGTTACCGCCACGCCGCAATGGCCGTTTGACCGCCCGGACATCGCGCATCTGCGCGAATCCCCGCGGAAGGTGTTTGCCCACTACTTCTCGGCTTCCCCGTGTCCATCGACAACAAGCCCGACGATCAGGATTACTACGCCCACGGCTTTCTGAGCGTCGACGGAGAGAAAGGCAAACATCGTGCCTACGGCGGGTATCTGCGCCAGCGTCCCATGCCTCGACCACCACGGCCGGAAGCGAATTGGCCGGAGCTAGACATGATGGATGAGGTCCGCCTGGCCGTTGATCTCGGCCTGGACGGGTTCTGCTACGACATTCTCGGCACGCAGGGCACACACTGGAACCGCTTGCTGCTGCTGCTGGATGCGGCGCAGAAGGTGGATCCGGGGTTCAAGATCATGCTGATGCCGGACATGATGGCGGAACTGCGCAGCAAGCCGGAACGTCTGGGGCCCGCGATCCTGGAGGTGGCCCGTCACCCGTCCATTCTGCGCGACGAGCGCGACCGGCTGGTTCTGGCGCCCTACATGGCCAACTGTCAAAGCCTTGAGTGGTGGCAAGCTGTGTTCGCCGACCTGCGGAAGCAGGGCGTGGAGGTCAAGTTCGTCCCGCTTTTCCAAGCGTGGTGGAAATACGCCGACGAGTACGCACCCATCAGCGACGGGTTCTCAGACTGGGGCGCCGCGACGGTCGACGAAGTCATGGGTGGCCGGCGAACGTCGCCGCAGAAATGCCACGCTTACGGCAAGCTCTGGATGGCACCGATCCGCCCGCAGGATTTCCGCCCCAAAAGCTGCGTTGCCTGGGAGGCCGCCAACACGGAACTGTTCCGCAGCATGTGGCAGATCGCGATCGAGGGGCAGGCGGAATGGGCACAGGTCATCACCTGGAACGATTACTCGGAGGCGTCCGAGATTGCGCCGTCGACGGAGACGCGCCGGGGTTTCTACGACTTGACCGCTTACTACACGACATGGTTCAAGGACGGCCGCGCGCCAGCCATTGTGCGCGACGCCATCTACGGCACCTACCGCGTCCAGCCGACCGATGGCAAACCGGATCCCGCCAGACAGCCCAAGCCCATGAAAGTGGTCGGGACGCCGTCGGACCGGATCGAGTTGCTGGCTTTCCTGACCGCCCCGGGCACATTGGAAATCGAGGTGGGCGGCAAGGTCTCGCGGCAGGAGGCGCCGGCTGGCATCACGTCGTTCAAGACTCCCCTGACCGCCGGGACGCCGGTGTTTCGACTCGTCCGCAACAATGCCGTCAAACTGCAACTGACCGGCGCGCGCGCCATCGCCCTGGACAACATCGTCTTCCAGGATCTCCTTTACCGCGCGGACGGCGTAGTGGCCCAACCCTGACCGGGCGGACGCCGGGGGCGCGAGCCTACCTTTTTGAGCACACTTTCCCGGTCTGGAGTCGGGACTTTGCAGATCGGCCGGCCCGCCAGATCGCTCGCAGCCCGCCTTCGTCCGAACCCTTAGGCCGTGACTTGCCTGTCGGCGGCGCACTGTAGCGGCAGACAAGCCAGCGGGGACCGTGTGTCCGTCCCCGAGGATTCTTGGCGGTGAGTGGGTCAAAGTCCCGCTTGAAACCAGTTCGAAAATCGCCCCTATGCGGTTTTCGGGCTCACAACCGCACCCGCCGGCGCCACGGCGACGGGCACACCAGGCAAGCCATGTCAAAGAGCGAACAACGGTCGAGGCACTACTTCTGGTCGTCCCGAGTGGACCGGCCAGGACGGATCTGCGCCAGGATCTCCCGCTCCAACGGCGGCGCCACGAAGAAACCGGCGACATCGCGGAGGTCACGAATGGCCCCTTCGATGTCCGGGATCTGCCCGTCGCGGTACCCACGCAGCAGGATGCCCAGAACACCGGTGGTCTGAATGCACAGGCGTTTCGCGACCTGACGCGCGTCGCGCTCGTCCAGCAGGATCAGGCCGGCACTCAGTTCGAGTGCCAGGGCGATGGCTTCCGACTCGCCCAAGTCAATCTCGCGGCTCAGAACCCGAACGGTGCCGGCGGAACGGACCGACACCGTCTTGATCCAGCCGTCCGCCATGGCCCGGTTGATGGCTTCGTTGCCGGGCAGTCCGTCCTCAAGGCGAAGCTCGTCTAACACCGCACGGGGAACGGTTACCGCTCCAAATTGCTGGCGCAGCAGGTCGAGATGCCCGATCAGTGCCAGGTTCAGAACGGGCGAGGTGTTACTGACGACGAGCGTACTCAAGGTCGTCCCCCAACTCGTCGTCCGTGTAGTGCCGTGCGATGCCGGCCCTGGTCAGGTACTGCGCGAACTCACGCTTCCCCATGCCCGCCAGTTCGCGGGCCTTGCCGAACGACAACGCGCCGTCGGCGTAGAGCACTTTGGCCAGTTCCTCCAGCAGGCTCTTCCCGAGCTGCTTCTCCGGAAGCCGGATCGAGTCCAGGACCGAGTCTGGGATGGAGAGTGTCAACGGCATCGGAGGCGCCTCCCGGGTTCGTGCACGGATCACCGCCTCAATTATACTCCCGCCGCAGCGAGTCGGCAAGCCGCCCGTTTGCTCCGTCCCCCAGCACGGTGCGGCAGCCCGGCACCGTCACCGTCTGCGGCTCTACACCACCGCGGCAGCACCGACCGGCACGGGCTTGCGGCGCACGACCTGGCGGCCGCGGTTCCGTTCCTCCACCCCCATCGACAACTCAACTTGGCTCCCATAGAACCCTACCTTTCCGGTCTATGTAGCCACGCCTGACGATCCCGTCATCCTCTCCAGCGACGTCGCCAACCCGAACCTCGGCGATTCCTCCGACAAAGGGACCAATGAGGTCGTAGGTCGGAGGAATGACCACGTTGCCATGGTCGTCGATCACCCCCATCTTTCCCCCTCTGGCATGGTCGCCGGCCGACCACTCCCCGCCGACTTGCACGGGTGCAAGACCTTCAGAGAACCAGTGCACCATTGAGTATTCGAATCCGGTTACCTGTCTCCCTTCCTTGTCGATGAAACCAGCCATCCACTCTGAATTGCGGACCCCAATCTTCCCCTCATGGCAATTGCTCACGATCTCGGCAAAGCGGGGTTCCACCACAAAGCCTCGCTGTGGCTCCAGAAGCCCCCATTTCCCGTTGGCATCCTGGGCACCCATGATTCCTTCCTGAACATTCTTAGCCCCGGGGAGAATCGACTCGATCACGTGATGGCCTGCCTTGTCCATCACACCATACTTACCATCCAGACGGAACACTGTGAGATCGTCGTGTTCGGCAAATCCAAGGATGCAGTCGTAGGCGGGCTCCACGATCATGTTGCCGCCATGACCGATAAGCCCATGTTTCCCTTCCGCATTGTTCCCACTCACCATGACGACGGCCAATCCGCCCGAGAAGTAGTCGGCGTTCAGATACACGGCCGGGATCGCCACACGTCCTTTTCTGTCCAAGAACCCGAAGCCTTCTCCGTGACTTGGGTGCAGGCAAAATAGCGCCTTGGCCTCGGAGAAAGGAAGAACATACTCGGCAACGGGCGGAAAGGAGAATGCGACTTCCGCGGCCTCGTCAATGAAGAATCGCGATTCCTCGACGGCGACGGCGGCCAACCCGTCAGCGAATCTCGCTGCTCGGTCAAACCGCAAAGGGATAACAAGCTCCCCAGTCGCGTCGATGTAGCCAGACTTTCCGTCTCGGCTGGCCGGATAGAGGCGTGGCGGAGCCTTCATGGGGTCTCCTCCTCTTCCACGACGAGGGCACGACGGGCCCGTATGATGGGATCCAAGGTCGGGGACCCCACCTCTTTGCCCGTTCCTTCGCCAATTCGGGAGGCCCCTTTCCCCAATTCCCCGATCTTCACTACCGTCTCAGCAACGGGGACGAATGTGGGGTTTACGGCATCCAGAACGGTAAGGGCGGTAGCTGTATCTGGGGGCACTTCTGCGGCCTCTAGGCTGGTGAACGCGGAAGCTGCAAAGAATACGCTAATCAGGGGTAAGTGCGGTCCGATTCGCCTCCAAACAGAAGCCTTGCGCGCGATCTTCGCCTCGCCGCTCCGGAGCAACCTGAGGTAAGCTCGATCCGGAGGCTTGATGTGTCGGCCCTCTTCTTCATACCAGTCGAGGAGTCGAGAGTAGTTCCGCACACGAAGCAGATAGCCTCTGATATACCGGTTCTTGCTTGTCCTTATTCTGTCGACTATACGCCGGGCGAGTTCCTCGTACTGCGGCTTGGTCAGGCCCTTCTTTCCGATGTTCTTCTCTCGAAGGTACTCGTCCACGACTTCATCGGCCAATGCCGTTACGTGGGCAGTATATCCTGTGAGGGGGCCGTGCCCCAGTGCGCCATGCATATCGACGTCACGAATGGTTTCGCGGTCGAAGATAAGTTTCACTTCCCTCGGGAATCCGAATTTCTCCCAGAGGTCAACCGGAAAGTAGTGATGCCCAGTTCCCGTTACCAGGAAATCGCCAGATATACGGTCCCCAAGCCCGAGCGCGTCGACCCCATTCACCCCGAAGTAGTTGGCGTAGAGATTCAGGCCGTCGGCATACCCCGCGGGGTCTTCGGAGGTCCATCGGGCGGTGAGTGGGTCAAAGTCCCGGAAGTGGGTGTGGTACAGGCCGGTGAACGGGTCGCGGTGCATACCGGTCCAGCCGAGACGGACATAGCGGGACTTGTAGACCGGCTCGCCGTAGGTGTTGGTGAGTTCGATCCCGGCGGTGTTGCAGACCTTGGCCAGGCCGGTGGAGTTATAAAAGAGCTTCTCGACGACGTTGCCCGCGGTGTCCGCAACGCTCATCACGGTACCGCGGTCGTCAGTCAACACAACATACGTCGCATCGCCGGCGCCGTCCACTGTGCTGTTGCCGTCGAGGGTGCTGCGTCAGTGGCGGGTGCACGCCTGTCCGAGCCGCGCGTGTGAGCAAGCGGCCTCCCAAAGACCGCTTCCTGACAGTCGCGGCTCGGATGCCCGTTGCGGTGCGTTTCCCACCCGCGACTGACGCAGCACGCGAATCCTTGCACTTCCATCCCGTCCGACGTACGTTCCCTTTCGCGCTCTGGGCCCGGCGAATTCATCGAGGCCGACACACTCAACAGGTGAAAAACATGCATCCTCGTTCGATCAGGGTTATCCCGCATTTCCATTACGACGTCTCTTATCTCGAGACCTGCGGCACCTACCTTGACACCTGCTGCCGCAACATCGACGAGGCACTGAGAATCCTCTCGGCGGACGAATCCTACACCTTCCTCGTTGAGCAGGTCTTCCTGCTCATGGAGTACTGCAGGCGGCGGCCCGAGAAGATCGAGGCCATGCGCTCCCTTATCGCCCAGGGGCGGCTGGAGATCGGGCCCGGCATGTACGTCATGCCGGACATGAACATGCCCAGCGGCGAATCGTTCTATCAGCAGGCCCGCATCGGCAAGGCCTGGCTCAAGGAACAGCTCAACGCCGACGCAACGGTGTGCTGGATCGCCGACTGTTGGGGGCACAACGCGCAGCTCCCGCAGATCATGGGGCAGTGCGGCTACGAGTACTACGTCTTCTGGCGCAGCATGCATCGCGAGGTGATGATGACCGAGTTTCACTGGCAGGGGCTCGACGGTTCGAAGATCAAAACCCACTGGATGCCCGGCGGCTACGGCGACATCATCTTCCCGACCGCCAGCGCCGTGGTGAATGCGGCGGACCTGGACTTGGCCGGAACCAGCTCGCGCCAGCTTGCCGCGCGCATCGAGCGCTACGTGCCGTTCACCCACTCGCCCACCATGATCCTGTGCAATGGCGGCGACTTCCTGTTCCCGCAGGCAAGCGCGCCCGGCATCGTGCGCCAGCTCAACGCGCAGAAGGCGCTGCCGCCCATGTCCTTCTCGATCCCGCGCCGCGCCCTGGCCGAGCTCGACTGGGTCCACGCGCCCGTGGTGAAGAAGGAGTTCAACAGCGCCTTCCAGGGCACCTACACGACCAACATCAGGATCAAGCAACGCAACCGCGAACTGACCAACCGCATCCTCGCCCTCGAAGCGCTCGCCGTTGTCGCCGGCAAGGCCCAGGCCGACTACGACGAGATCTGGAAGCTCGTGCTCAAGCAGCAGTTCCACGACATCATCTGCGGCACCATCTGCGATCAGGCGCTGACCGAGTGCTACGCGGAGTACGACGCGGCCGAGCGCAAGATCAACGCCACGGTCAAGAAGATCGCGCCGGCCAAAGGAGCGGCCGGGTTCTTCAACCCGCTGCCATTCGCACGGACCGAGATCCTGCCGCAGGAGAAGGGCACGGTCAAGGCCAACCTGCCGGCCTTGGGCTTCACCGCGCTCGCGGCCTGCCGTCCGGTCAAGGAGAAGAAAAAGCAGGCCAAACTGCCGTGCACGTTTGCGAACGAGTTCTACACCGCCCGGCTCGACGCCAAAGGCTACGTCTCCTCGCTCACGCTCAAGGGCGCCAGCCGCGAACTGGTCGCCGCCCAACCGGCCGCGTTCGGCAGCCTCGCGCTGCAGATCGACTACGGCGACTCCTGGCTCAATTTCGCGGGCCCGATCAGCGGCGGCTCAACCGAATCGGCTCTGACCCAGAACAATTCCGACCCGTACGACCGCCACGACCCCAATTCGCTCTCGGCCCGCGGCACCACACGCGCGGGAATCGCCACGGCCGACATCGTTCGCGACACCGCCGAGGAACTCGTCGTCCGGCAGAATGGGCAGCTCGGGTTCTGGCGCATCAAGGTTCCGTTCACGACCGAGATCCGGCTGCTCAAGTCCTCACCGGTCATCAGGTACACGACCACGCTGCACCCGTCGAACCGGCACTACCGCATCCGCATCGCCTTCCCCACCGCCATCGTCCGCGGCACGCGGCGCTACGAGGTCCCGTTCGGTATCGTCCAGCACGGCATCGGCGAACACGTCGCCCAGAACTGGGTCGACTGGGAAGGCAAGGATGCCGGCCTCGCTCTGTTCAACACCGGCATGCCCGGCAACACCATTGAAGACGGCATCCTGATGACCTCGCTCTTCCGCGCCGCAGCCATGGAGTACAAGACCGACAGCGTCCTGTCCTTCAACCAGGGCGTGCCGCACACGTTCACCTACGGCATCATGCCGCACGTGTGCGGCCGCGAGGCCGAGATCATCCGTCAGGGGCAGCTCATGAACACGCCGCTGCTGGCCTGCAACGCCGCGCCCGAGTTCAGCGCTGCCACGGGCTGGTCACTCAGAGCAGAACACACCTATCTGTCCGGCCTGCGCTGGCAGGGCAAGCAGGTGTTCATGCGCCTCTACGAAGGGATCGGCCAGCGCGAGACGGTCGCCGTCACCGCACCCAAGCGCTTCACCGCCTACGCCATCGCCGATGGCCTGCAGAACCCGGTCGGCCGGTTCACCCCCATCACCGGCCCTGTCCAACTCATGCTCAAGCGGTTTGAAGTCAAGAACATCCTGTTTGAGTAGAGACGACCGGTGCGATAGACGGAACAGGCCCCGCATCCCCCCGCCCGCTTCTCGGCACGCACGTGGCACAAGGCTCGGATGGCGGGCGGAGGGCCGCCCGCGGTACAGCCTTCCAGGCGGGGCCGGATGTCCTGGCGGACGGTTCGCCATGCGGCTTTGGCCCCAACGGAGCGGGAGAGAAGCCCCTGACCCTCATCGTCGCCGACATTCAGGCTGCCGGATGGGTCGCGACGGATGCCCGCTCCACGATCGACATGGGCAGGAGCACCTGACTGCCCCGGATGTCCGGACGTTGCTGCAGTTGGGCCAGACGCGACATGCATTCTTCGCCCATGAGCCGCTTCGGATACCCGACGGATGACAAGGGCGGGTGAGTGTCCGTTGATATGTCCCAGTCCTCAATACCCAGGACGCTAATATCCTCTGGGACCCGGACGTTCATTTCCGCCGCATGTTCCAGGATTTCCATGGCCATGACATCCTTGCTCACCAGGAGAGCAGTGGGGGCGTCCGGTGCGCGCCGGCGTGCACCGTCCAGCAGGCTGCGCACATGTGCGACGGATTCAGGATTGCGGATGTTCCACGGAACGGCCTCCGAAGGCGTCAGCCCCGCGTCCAGCATCGTCTGGCGCCAGCCGTGCGCACGCAGGGCGAAGTATCGCCCAAGGGTCGGCAATTCGCCCGTTTCTCCGGCGACACGGGGAACTTGTCCGGTGACAAACTGGATGCGACGGTGACCACGGTCAAGCAGGTGGCGCGTGGCAAGCATGGCGCCGCCCAGGTTGTCCGGAGCAACACCGGTCAGGCCGTCGCCGACAAACAGGCCATAGTAGACAAACCGGTCCAGCGACACCCCTTGCGCGGAAAGGACCGGGGCCACGCCGTCGGAACCGGTCGCTCCGATGTAGTCCGGCGTCGCCCGCAACACGGCCGCAATGTCCGCGTCTCTGACCATGAAAAGCTTGGTGCGCCACCCGCGTTCCTCCGAGGCGGACTGGATGCCGGCGAGGATCTGGAACATGTGCGAGCTCTGCCGTTGGTCTGGCTGGACTGCGCCGAGGACAAGGACGGTCCCGCCGGTCCCCGGCACGGCACCACCGGCAGACGCCCCACCGGCCCCCCACGGTGCGGATTCCGCATACAGATCGCGCATGTGGAGGGGCGGGGCCGCCGCGACAAACGAACCACGCCCCGGGCGCGCCACAATCCAGCCTTCCCGAGCAAGCGACTTGAACGCGCCCGCCACGGTCGCGTGCGAAACACCGGTGATCCGCGCAATATCACGAATCGGTTCCAGACGCTGTTCCGGACGCAGTTCGCCCTTGAAGATCCGGCGCACCACGTACCGATGCACCAGTTGCGCACGCGAAATCCGCAACCCCGTTGCCGCACCGTCTGCAACTGCATTCACAGCCTGATCCTGCCTCACGCTGAGTCACCCCTTTGCCCGCTCTACACTGTCATGCCCGATTACCGGCCTTCCTCGTCAATCTTTTGAACAAAATACTATAACAACTAGTTCAACAAAAAACAACCGCTTCATAGCGAACTGTCTTGACTGTTATCAGACCTAATGTTATAATTAATGGTATAAATATCGATGTGGGAGCCTGGCACCGAAACCACGGTCACCGGGATACGCAGAAGTCGAGCGGGGCAGTCACTGACTCCGTCGTCGGAGATTCAGGATGAGATCAAGAGACGCACGAAAGGAGGACTCCTTGCACCTCCAGTTTTGCCCTGTGAACAGACCGGGAAACCGCCACCCGTTTACGTTGATCGAACTGCTTGTGGTCATCGCCATCATCGCGATTCTCGCGTCGTTGCTCATGCCTGCACTGCAATCGGCAAAGGCTCGCTCGAAGTCGTTGCTCTGCATCAGTAACCTGCGCCAGTGCATGATCGCGGTGCAGGGGTATGCCAACGACACCGACGCGCCGGCCGTCGGCTGGTCGGGCACGGTGCAACGCCGGCACAACAACCGGACCAACGCCGCCTTTCCCGACGGTCACGCCGCATCCCTCAACGAAGGGGATCTGCGCAACACGGTTCCGACCAACCCCAACGACGTCTATTCCGTACCCCGCTGAGTCCGCCTGTCCCTCGCTCGGGAAGAGGTCGCCTTCGTGCTGCGGGGGGAGCAGAAACACCCCAGGTGATTGCCACGAACTGAACGCCCAGGAGTCATCATGAGAACAGGTCACCCCGCGGTTGCCTCGGCCCTCGCCGCCGTCGCACTGCTGAACGTGTCCGCATGCTTCGCCGCGGGTGCGGATGCGACCGCTGCTCCGCGAGCGTCGCTGATTGTCAACGGTGACTTCAGGGCCCTTGACGAGAAAGGACGCCCCACGGGTTGGCTCCTGCCCGAGACCGGGGTCAGCGTCGTGAGCGACGGTGATCTGCGCACGTTGTCGCTGAAGACAACGTCCACGGGCTCCACCTCCGCCACGCAGGAGCTCGCACTCGATCCCGCGTGGGGCGTTCTGCGCTTCAGTTACCAGGTGCGGGTGAAAGCCATCACGGTCGGCAAAGTATCCTGGAACGATGCCCGCATCGCACTCACCGTCCTCGGCCCCGCCGACAAGGTCTCGCACATGGTCGCCGGCAACTGGGATAAGCCAACGGACGGCTGGATCGATGTCGCGCAGAACGTTACCATCCCCACCGGGGCGGAAAAGGTGAAGATCTCGCCGGCCATCTTCGACACCGTCGGCGAGTGGGAATTGCGCAATCTGCGAGTCGAGCTGGCCGCGAAACGCGGCGAAGGAATCGATAGCGATCCACCGGCTGGCCAGTCCGTGACGTGGGGCGAGGAGCCGGTCGAGGCGCAGGGCGCGCGGCGCGCGGTCATGTGCCTGAACGGTCTGTGGCGGTTCCAGCCCGCCCTGGGGCCGGCGGTGGAAGCTCCGCAGAAGACCGGCTGGGGCTGGATCCGCGTGCCTGGCAGTTGGCGCCCGTGCGCCTTGCCGGGCGTGACCGCCGCGACCGGCCCGTCGTGGGAGGGGTTCAACGGCGAAACCCCGGCGACCTGGTACGAGCGCGACCTGACGATCCCGGCGGCCTGGACCGGCCGCGCCATCCTTCTTGACCTGCTCCGGGTTTCGACCGATGCCGCAGTGTTCATCGACAACCGGGAGATCGGCCGTGTGTCGTGGCCGGGCGGCGAGGTCGACCTGACCGCGGCAGTCGAGCCGGGCAAGACACACCATCTCAGGCTCAAAGTCGTCGCCACCGCCGATGCCGCCGAAGTCACCCGCTTCATGGGCATGGGCGAGGGACAGATACTGAAGGAGAAGACCCAGCTCGTGACTCGGGGGCTGATCGGCAATGTCCTGCTCACCAGCCGCCCCGCGGGCGCCCACCTCGCCGGTTGCGCTATCCGCACCTCCGTGCGTGAACACAAACTCACGCTCGACGTGGACTACGACGGCATGGCCGCGGCGGGAACAGTGGCGCTGAACGCCGCGGTGCGCGATGCCAAGGGCGCCGAGGCGAAACGGTTCAGTGCGGACGTTGCCGCCGTCGCTGGCGCCGGAACGCTCACCGCCACCTGGGACTGGTCCGACCCGCTGTTGTGGGATATTGACGCTCCGAACCTCTACACCCTCGAGCTTTCGGCCCAAGGCCCCGGCCTCGACGACGCGCTGGTGGAGCGCTTCGGGTTCCGCGAATTCCGCATCGATGGAAAACGCTTCATGCTGAACGAGAAAGAGATACGCCTCAGACCGACGCATACGAACGCGGAAGGACTTGTCAACGGCAACCTCGAACTGATTCGCTCGTTCTACACCGGATTGCACGCCAACGGTTTCAACTGCAACGAGTTGTGGCCATGGAACCGCAACGATCGGGGCATGTCCGAATACGACGATCTCTGGTGCGCCGAAGCCGACCGCCTCGGCTTCCTCGTCATCTGTCCGGCCATGTGCATGACCCGCCTGGTGGGCGAGTGGGACAAGCCGGGAGTGAAGGCCGAGTGGCAGGATCGCATGGTCCGCGGGGTCAAGGGGTTGCGCAACCATCCGTCTGTGATCATCTGGGCCACCGGCGCCAACCGCTTCGGGCATGGCCAGGATCAGAATCCGGACGTGATCGGGTCCAAGAAGCGGGCGTGGATTGAGGATCCTTCCTGGCGCCGCACGGCCGCCTTCGGCGAGGACGCGGTGGCAGCGATAAAGCAGGTTGACCCCACGCGTCCCGTGCTGATGCACGCCGGCAGCGCGGTGGGCGACGTCTACACCGCCAACAACTACCTCTGCGTCACGGCGCTGCAGGAGCGCGAGGAGTGGCCTTCGCGGTGGGTCGCGGACGGCGACATGCCGCTGTTGATGGTCGAGTTCGGAACGCCGCTCTACACCACCTTCCACCGCGGCCGCCAAGGCTACGGGCACGCGTCGAGCAGCGAGCCGCTGTATTCGGAGTTCTGCGCCATTTACGAGGGGGCGGACGCTTACCGCGCCGAGACTGCCGCCTACCGCAAGCTCCTCGCCGCCACGTTCCAGAAGGATCAGCTCTGGAGCACCTGGCACAACATCGACGCCGAACAGCTTCATCCCGGGTACCAGCAGCTTCAGGCGCTGTTCATCCGCAACACCTGGCGCGCCTGGCGGACGTGGGGCGTCACCGGCGGCACGGTGCCATGGTCGAACATGGGCTGGCAGAAGGACTCCGGCCCCGCGGCGGTTGCGGTGGGGCTGAAGCCGCGGCCACCCGTGGATATGCCCGCGTTCGAGCCAGGCCTGCGCGGCACGTGGCATCCCAGCCGCGAGGCGGCGATCGCGCGTTTCCTCCGGCCGGAGGGCATGATCCCCTCCCCGGTGTCCGAGGCCCTTTCCGCGTCGAACCAGGAAACGCTGGCGTGGGTCGCCGGCGCTCCGGACTTCGTCGACAAAACACACCACTACCGTGTCGGCGGGAAGGTCGCAAAGCAGTTCGCGTTGCTCAACGACAGCCGCGCGCCGCTGCACTTCAACGGCACGTGGCGTGTGGAGATCGACGGCGTGCCGGTTGCCGATGGGCGCCTGGAGGGCGAGATCACCGCTGCGACCACGAAACTCGTCCCTGTGGAATTCGCACTGCCCGCGACCATCGCCGCGGACAGTGTCAAGGGCGCGATCCATCTTGAATGCTCAATCGGCGCGGCGACGCACGCCGACAACTTCGCCTTCCGTGTATTCCGTCCCGCCGCGGGCGCGCTTCCCGCCGTGAACCTGCTCGACCCGCAGGGCGACACCGGCGCACTGCTCAAGCGTCTCGGCGTGTCCGCAAAGCCGTGGGATGGCATCGCCACGGACCGGCTGCTCGTGGTGGGCCGGAACGCGCTCGCGAAAGGCAGCGCCGATCTTGCCGCGATCGAGAAGTGCCTGGGCACCGGTACCCCTGTGCTGCTCATGGCTCAGGATCCCGATTGGATGCGCGAGCACCTCGGACTGCGCGTTGCGTGGCAACTGACGCGGCGCGGGTTCCCGACCGTGCCGGATCATCCTGCGCTGGGAGGTCTGGACGCGGACGCGCTCCGCGACTGGGCCGGTTCCAGCAACCTGATCAGTCCTGTTGACACCTCAGTCGCCGACGCGCATCCGTACCGTTGCCCGCCCCATGGCTGGCGGTGGGGCGCCCGCCACGCCATCAGCAGCGCAGCCATCGAAGTGCCGCACCGCGCCGGCTGGCGGCCGCTAATCGCCTGCGAGTTCGACAGCGCGTACACGCCGCTGGCGGAGGTGGCGATCGGTTCCGGAATCGTGACACTGTGCACCCTCGACCTGGAGGATCACGCCGCCGAAGATCCCGCGGCAGAGCGACTCGCGCGGTCCGTGCTCGCGGCCGCTGCCGCCGCCAAGCCCGAGCCCCGCGCCCCCGCGGCCTACTTGGGCGGACCCGACGGCGCCGCGCTCCTCGCCACGTCCGGCGTCCTCCACCAGAAGGTCGACACTCTTCCGGAGACAGGGCTGGCGGTGATCGGCGCGGACGCCACGGTCGACGATTCCGCCCTCGACGCGTTCCTGCGCCGCGGCGGCAAGGCAATCGTCCTGCCACGCCGCGCGGAAACGGCCCCCCTCGGGGTGCATTTGTCGAAAGTGGAACAGCACCCCGGCTCGTTGTCGATCCCGACATGGTCAAGCTGCCATGGTCTGCTCCCGGGCGAGCTGCACCGCCGCACCGACGGCGAGGCGTGGATCATCGCCTCGGGGGCCGACGAGGTCGGCGCGGATGGCCTTCTGGCTGAGATACGCCGCGGCGACGGCGTCGCCGTATTCTTCCAACTCGATGCCGCCGCGCTCGATGCGGACCACGTCAGCTACAACCGCCTGACGCGTTGGCGCTGGACGCGCGCGCTGACGCAAATCGCCGCGAACCTCGGCGCCGAGTGCGAATGCGACCGGCGCCTGCTCAAACTCATACCGCCGCCGGACCGCATCGCGCTGGCCGGAACATGGAAAGCGGCACTCACGATCTCGATCCCGCTGGTGGGCGCGAATGACCCCAAGCCCAAGGACGCCGGCCCCAGCGACCGCGCCCGCAGCCTGGTCGCGAAAGACGCGGACGACCAGGCACTGCAGGATGTCCTGGTCTCAAAGGACTGGCAAACCTACGGTGCGGCATGGAACGTGAACGGGGAAGCGGTCTTCCGCCGCACCGTCGACGTTCCACCCACCTGGGCCGGCAAGGATCTCCTGCTGTCGCTGGGCGCGATTGATGACTTCGACAGCACCGTCTTCGACGGCGAGACGGTGGGTTCCACCGACGCCACGGTCAAGAACTTCTGGAGCGCCCCCCGCCTCTACACCGTGCCGGGACGGCTGGTCACCCCGGGGCGTCACGTGATCGCCGTACGGGTTTTCGACCACTTCGGCGGCGGCGGCATGGTCGGCGCCGCCGAGCTGATGGCCCTGACCCCGAAGGAACCCCTGACCCCGCCCGTGCCGTCGTTCTACCACCCCGATTGGCGCACAGACTTCCCGCTCGGCGACGATCCCTATCGCTACTATCGGTGGTGAGAGATATCCATATGGCACCCGTATTCCGTTCATACGACAACTGGATTGAACTCTTCCTTTTCCGAACGCTGATCGACTGCGAGTACGGCCTCAACTACGGCGCCGCCTGGGAAATCGCCGCCGGCCCGGGCCGCATGCTGTTCAGCCAGATCGACGTCAGCGGACGCAGTGATGCCGACCCCGCCGCGCGCCGCTGACGGTGATCGCCGCCGTGCCCAAAGACGCAACCATCCTGGCCCCCGGGGTTCTGGCGGAAATCCCACACGGCAAGGGGCGCTACGTCCTGTGCCAGGCCTGGCCGGACTCGTTCGACGCCAATGCACGGTTCTATCTCGAGGAATCGAAGAAGCTGAACTACCGTTTCATTCAGAACCTGTTAGGCAACATCGGCGTGCAAATGGTGCTGCCCGGTTTCCTCAAGACCGCGCCGAAGACGGCGGCATCGCAAGCCGCGCCGCTCGACCTTGCGGGGGCGACGTGGTCCGGCTTGAAGGCTAAACCGGGCAAGACCGACATCCCAGCCGCCAATGACTCGCGCTGGAAACCCGTCAAGCAACCCGGCTACGTCAACGACCAACTCCCCGAGTGGAAGGAGGAGAACACCGCCCTGTTCTGGTACCGCTGCGAGTTCGACGCGCCGATGACCCCTATCTGACGGCCGGCGAAGAAGTGATCTTCATCCCGGACATCGACGCCCCGGGATACATTGGCGGGACGTGGAATGGATTCACCGTCACGGCCGGATTCCTCGGAGAGTAGTGCCGGCGGGTTCACGGCCTGGCGTCGAAGGACATGACGTGCGCGGATAGGCGAGAATGCGCTCGTCCGCCGTTATCCGCCTCAGGCCCCCACCAGGTCGGCAAACAGATCGAGATTCGCGCGCTGCATGAGGACGGGCGGGACGAGGATTTCGGGCTCGGGTTGCATTCCCGACTCCAAATAGGCGTAGAGTGCCTGCACCGCACGCCGCCCCTGCAAGTGCTGGTTCTGATACACACTGCACTGGAACACGCCCGTGCTGACGAACGCCCGAATTTCCGGCGCGATACCGGTGGCCACAACCTTGACCTTTCCCACCAGGCCGCAGTCCCGCAGGAACCGACCCGTGCCGGCGCCGTTCTCCGACGATACGTAGATCCCCTTCACTTCCGGGTGCTCGGCGAGCAGGCGTTGTGTGGCCGGCACACCGGCATCGGGGTCGTCGAACGTCTCGACCACCGCCGCCACCGGCAGGCCGGCGCGGGCCGCCTCGGCGCGGAATCCCTCGATCTTGTTGTCATGGTCCGGGGAACCCAGGCGCCCGACCAGCAGTGCCACCGGTTCGCCCGGCGCCAACCAACTCAGCACCTCGGCCGCCATGGCGCCGCAACGCCGCGTATCGTGCCAGACCACGGACAACCGCGGCATACCCGGCACATCGCCGCCGAGCAGGACGCACGGCACCTTCTCGTCCGCCACTGTCGCCGCGATCCGGCGGTAGTCGTCCGGCCGCGCGTAGCCGAATGCCAGGATCAACCCCGACGGTGAACGCCGCAGCGCCGCGTTCACCTCCCGGGCGAACACGCGTCCGTCGTCGAAACTCGGGCACGGCTCGTAAACCGCGGTAACGTGGTGGTCGCGCAGGTCGTCAAAACCGCGGTGCACGCCTTGCACAAGCAGACCGTAGTGACTCGGCCACGCGTCGGGGTAAACAACGCCGACGCTGAACGGGTTGCGTGACAACGCCCGGGCCAGACGGTTCGGCCGGTAGCCCAATCGCTCGGCAGCCTCGAGCACGCGCTGCCGCGTCGCCTCGCTGATCCGCGGCTTGCCGTACATGGCCTTGTTGACCGTGCAGACCGACAGCCCCAGTTCCTTCGCCACGGTCGTAATCGTGACACGCTTCATCTGCCTGCCTTTCGTCCGCCGGGGCCGGGAATTCAGTGTTCGGTGTTCGGAAAAGACGAAACTGGGTGCCTGGCGATGCCCAGTACCCATACCAACCATCGTGATAACCGCTGAGTCGTCATCCGCCGTGGTGCGTGCAAACCTTCGCGCCAGGATCCGTCCCGTTCACAACCTCTGACCGGTCCCGCGGCCCACCAGTTCCTCCCTGAACACTGAACACACCCTCTCTGCCGTCTCATGCCAGTGCGTTTCCGACGGCCAGAACGACCACGGCCAACAGCAGCAACGTCACGGCGACGACCATCTGGGTCCGTGGCCGTCCGTGCACGCCCTGCCACTCGCCGCTCAGCGCACCGACCGTCTGGGAGGCCAGGATCTGCATGGCCTGGAGCACGCCGAACCCGACCGACGCACCCAGCGGTCCCAACCACCGCATCCCCTGCCCCATGGCGACCACAAAACAGAAGAAACTGACGCCGATCACCAGCGCCCACGCCACGTCATGGGTCGCGCCCACAAACACGGCCCACGTCCGCCGGCGTGTCAGCAACCAGGCGGGGAATGCCAGATTCACCAAGGCGCCGCCGGGCAACGTAATCGCCCAAACCCCGATGTTCGAGGCCGCCGCCCCGGCCCCGTGCGCCCGCAGCGCCTCCACAATCGGCCCCTGGCTGTAGACGAACGCGAAGCTCAACCCAACCTGCAGGAATCCCGCCACCACGGCCATGATCATCCCACCGGCAAACCCGGTCGATCGTTCGCTGCGCCGCTTCAGAACCGCATCGCGGCCGAAACCGGCCAGCGTCACCAACACCACCGCCGCGAGCATGACCGCGACACCGCAGATGATGAGTCGGCCGCCGGACGAGTTCAGGGCGGGCGCCTGCGCAAACACGCCTGACCCCCGCAGCAACACAGGAGTGAGGACGCCGATCGGCAACCCGATCCCGGTCAGCAACCCGACACTGAGGCTGAACCCGATGCGCACCAGGCACAGTCCGGCCAGCACGTTCGCAATACCCCAGGACAGCGAGAACAGGTTCGCCTTCAGCAACAGCGCGGGCGATACACTGCCGTAGGCTGCCAATACACCCGGGCAGAGAGACAGCGTGGCCCCCCACGGCAGGACGACCAACCCGACCAGGTTGGAGATGAGCGCCCAGTGCTCGTAGCCGAAACGCCGCATCCACTTGATCGGCGCCGCACACCCCCCTGCCAGGCAACCGCCGACCATGACCAGAACCAACCCGAGTATCTGTATGCTGCTCACCAGACTCCTTCGCCGCCAGCAGGTCGTTCAGAAAAAGGTCTCAGGTTTCAGTGTTCAGGTGTCAGGTCCGTGACGCCGGCGCTGGCGACGCAGCGCCCACCGCCTTGTCGCGGTCGAACTCCGCGGCCCACTGCCCCGACCAGCCAATGGCCGTGATCACGCCCTGCTCCCCGAACTGCACATTGAAGAACGGGAACGCCGTGCTGTTCGACGGCCGGCCGCCGGACGGCGCCATGCGGTGGCTGCTGCGGGATGTGATGGTCATTCATGGTTCCTATCCTTTCATCGCCATCCTCGTCGCCATCCCGGCCCCGGCAGTCAACCGCACCGGCACGTCGCGACCGGCGATTACGATCGTGCCACCAGCACCATCTCCCACGGGCCGAGTGCGGGCAAGTCCAGAACTTGGTACTCGCCGTCGCGACCGGCGATCCTCACGTCCTCCCGCCTGCCGTCCATGCGCAACAGTCCGAACGGAGCCTCTGCCCGAACGTGCAGACACACTCCCGTGACCGTGTCCAGCGCGGCATTGATCAGCGGGATGAGCAACTCTCCATCGGCGTCCCGCCGGCACCACAGTGCCACCTTGTGAAACGAGCTGACGTAGGCCGGCAGACGATCGCGCGACAGCCACCGGCAGAGGTTCTTCATCTGCGTGCTCTTCGCCAAGTTCTGCAGCGGCACCCACGGATAGTAACCCAGCACCGCGACGCGACCGCCCAGCCGGTTCTCGAACACGCCCATGACCGGCCCGTGCGGCGTGCGACTGAAGTCGATCAACTCAGCCAGCACTCGCGCCGATTCGCTCAGCGGACGCAGAAGGAAGGCGTCTGTCCGCCAGAACGACGGTCGGCAGTCGCGCCACCAGCCGGCGTGACGACCGTTGAGCGCATCGGCCGTGAAACGCTCGATCGTGTCGCGGTCGCGGGTCCCTGCCACCTCGAACCCGGCGAGTTCGGCAAGACCGAGTTCCTGCACATGCCGCAACGCCGGCCCGTCAAGGAGCACCGCCTCGGCGAGCAGCCCTTCGAGCTCGGTTCGCGTGAAGGCGTGGACCGCGTCGCCGGAGAGCAGATGGACCTTCGCGCCGGCGCGCGAGTACGCCGGCGGCAGCCCGATTTCCGCCAGTTCCGTCAGACACGGCAGTGAGTCCGCCTGGCTCTTGCCGGTGCCGGCGGCCCAAATGTCCGGAGTGATGCTCGGCCACAGCCCCTCGCACGGGCTGCGTCCCGCACTCGAGACCAGGCGATCAAACAGCGGCTGCGCGTCCCGAATACGGCCGAAGTACGGCAGGTACTCGTCGAACGGGTCCGGCGAGATTCCCATCAGATTCAGAGCCACGCCGGTGCACCCGGCAGCCAACGCCGCTCCGGCCTCGGCAACGAAGATCGTCTCGCTCTTCTTCAGCTTCTGGTACGGGAAGTTCTCGTGCTCGTACTGAATGTCCACGTCGACGGCGGGGATGGCCTCCGCCACACGCCCGACCTGGTGCGCTTTCCGCAGCAGTTCCACCGGCTGCGCGTCGGTGTAGAAACCGCCGCCCGGCCGCCACTTGACCGGCACGCCGCGCGCGCCGGCAAGCGTCCGCCCCCACTGCGTGAACGCCATGCCTTCGTACACCATGGCACAGCACATGAACCCCAGCGGCAGCGCGGGGTTCACCTCGTCTGCGGCGGCGCGGATCCCGGCGAACAGTTCGTCGATGATGCGCCGGTTGTGGGCAACCCACTTCGCGCGCACCTCGCGCGACTCAGCACTGCCTTCGCCGCACATCACCTGTGCCGCGCGGGCTCGGGTCCAGGCCTCACCGGTCTCCTCGGCGAACCGCACCAGACACAAATCGCAGAAACAGGAGGTCTGGGCTGGCGGATGGTGTCCCATACGTACATCGTCATCGATCCAGATGAAGTCCGGGCCGGCTTCGGCCAGCGCCTTGTAGCAGTCGCGCACGTACGCCTGGAAACGCGTGTCCAGCGGGCAGTAGCTGCCCTTGGCCGCCGTGCCGTTGATGTCCATAATCTTCTGCCACGGCTCGGCCAGCGAATTCTCCAGGTTCTCGTCCAGGTGGCCAATCGTCGAGAGGTGGTTGATCCCGGCACGCAACCCGAGCGCCTTGAACTGCGGGATGATGACACGCAGGTGTTTGGCGTAGCGGGCGATCGTGGCATACGGCAGCGGCGGATGCGTGAACGAGGTGAAGAACGCCACCTCCTCGATCGTGTCGCGCCGTTTCTCGAGCAACGCCAGCAGTTCGCGCCGCCGCGCGTCGTCCATCCACAGAAAAGTGCTGATGCGCAGGGAGATTGTGACGTGTCTCTTGGCAGTGCCTGTTTGCATGTCGGGTTTCTACCTCTGTAGTAGCGTCTGCGATGAACAGGCCCAGCAAACCTGTCCTGGCGGGATGCGTCACCGCCTTGCCGCGGCGGTGCCCACGTCCTCGATGCCCGGCGTGGCGAACCAGTGCGCGAAGAACTCGCGCATCGGCCCCGTATAAGCCGCACGTTTGACGTTCATCCACGTCAGTTGGTCACCCACGGAGAAGTACACATACGTCTTGCCGTCGACTTCGACGATCTCCGGGTCGGACGCATTGATCCCCTCGTCGAGCCCATCGACCGCCAGCACCGGATTGGCGGCGCTCAGCCACCAGCGCTTCAGGTCGTTGGACCGCACGATGTACGTCTCGAAGACGTGCAGCGGACTGCGGTGCTCGAGGTACATCATGTAGTAATAGCCGTCGACGTAACGCAGGCATGGACAGGCCGCGTAGCGGTTCGTGCCGAAAACCGCGCCGGGCAGTTTCGTCCAGTTCTCCAAGTCTTTCGAAACCGCAAACTTGATCGTGAACGGGGGATACTGCGGGTCGTTCGACTCGTACGCCATCACGAACCCATCCGGGCCGCGGCAGACCGACGTATTGAACAGGTGCTCGCGCTCTTGCTGAACGACAACCTTGCTCGCCCAGTTCTTCAAGTCCGCGGACTTGAACGCCGTGACATCGTTCCAATCGTTGTTCTCGAAACGCGCGGCGAAGGCGTACAGCGTTCCCGCGTGCACGAGCGCAGACGCCAGGCTGTAGCCTTCCGCGAACCGCGCCAGCTCCTGCCCCGTTCCCGCCTCGACCAGCCGCAGGTAGTAATCCTTCACGGCGCCGCCGGTCGGAGGACGCACGCACTCGACGTGGCAGAGCCGATTCTGCCACACGATCGGCGCCAACTCGCACATGTTCCGCCGGACCATCTCCTTGTTCTGCAGCACCGTCGCGCGCCGGGGCGGCGCCGGCGGCAGCAAGGCCTGGAACACGTCGACCGGCCAGTGGCCCAGGCGGTGGAAGCCCTTCGGCACCTCCTGCTGGAACTGGACATAGGCCAGGCACGCACCCTTGGTGATGTACTGAATCTGACTCTCCGTGCCCTTCTCCACCTTGACGCCGAACACCTTGTAGCCCATGAGCGTGCAGTCCTCGAACTCGGCCTTCATGTACTTGCCCTCCTGCACGCTCTGCACGATGCCGTCGGTCGGCGTCCCGTGCGGTTGCGAGAAGTTCAGCGTGACGAGGCGACAATTCTTGGCGCGGATCCACATCGACGTCTTGAAGCCGTAGTTGCCGCCCTTGAGCGAACACTGCGGGCCAACCATCGTGCAGTCCTCGAACAGGATGTCCGGCCGGTCCGGCATCGCCGGGTTCTCGACCCGCACGTACGCGCCGGCCGTGTCGCCCCACCAGTCCAGTGCCCACAAGTGGCAGCGCCGGAAGGTGATCGGCTCACCGGTCCGCGACAGGACACTGGCCACACCGCCGCCGAACGCACGGCCGATGCTCATGCAGTCCTCGACGAGCACCGAGAACGGCTCAACCTTGTCCGTGCCGTCGAAGAAGATTCCGGCGTCACCGCCCGTGGCGTACAGCCGCCGGAACGCCCACCGGTCCCAGATGATGCTCGAGAACTGCTCACCGGTGTGCGCGGGCGACCAGCCTTTCGAGTAGGAGCGGATCGTGCCCCACCAGTCGTAACTCTTGAACCCCGCCTTGGGGTCACCCGAATCGATCACCACCCAGCCACTCGTGCCGGAGCCCAACCGCCCGTCGAAGTCGCCCACCAGTTCATTGTAGGCGCCGGCCGCGCCGCGGTGCGACGGGTAGAGGTTCGCCTCGACATACGTGTCCGGCCGCACGATCACCCGGTGCCCGCCCCGGTCGTCCGGCACCGCCAGCAACGCCTGCTGGATGGTGTGAAACGCACTCTGCCAACTGCTGCCGTTTGAGTTGGCGCCCAACTTGGAAACGTAGAAGTCCATGATTACACCCCTCTCAGAAACCTGATATTGCTCGTGTGGGGACCAATGGTCACATCGCGCGAGACCTCGGAAATCCGTTCCCCGAACCGGTCCACGTTCTCGAAGGTCACGTCGTCCACCGTGTGCTGCGCATCGACGCCGCTGACGTAGACACAGCCCGGGTGGTTGCCCGGATTGCCCGTCACGCGAATGTCTTTGAAATGGCAGTCCTTCACGCACTGCCCGGGTTCCTTGTACTCCCAGTCGATGAAACGCGCCCCCACGACCTCCTGCCATCCCTTGCAGATCATCGGCTGCACCTTGATCAGGTTGTTGTGGCCCGGGGCATTCACCCGGAAGTCCTCAAACCGAAGACCGCTCATCGGCATGTTGTTGCTCGGCTGCAGGTACAGCACCCAGTTGGACCAGAACGTGTCGGGCGGCCGGTCGTCGCTGACGAAATGCAGCACGTCGATGTGCCTGGCCGTGATGTCCCGCATCGCACCGGCATCGGACTCGTACCCGATGCGAAAGATGTTCGCACGGTCGGTCCAGAACGCGCAGTTCGCGATCCTGATGTTCTCGCAGTTCTTCCTGTCGTATCCCCCCAGACCCTTGATCGCAATGCAGTCGTCGTCGGTCCGAAGGAAACAGTCTTCGATGGTGACGTCGCTGGAGTTGATGATGTCGATGCCGTCGTCATTGTCCACACGGGAACCGCAGATCTTGACGTTCCTGATCGTGACGTGGTCGCAGCCGCAGGGCGCAATCGTGAAGAGCCACGAACCCCTGACAATCACGTCCTCGACCAGCAGGTTCCGGCACTTCTGGAAGATCAGCATGAACGGTGTGGGGCCGGCACCGTGCGCGTAGTCCGACCCGTCGATGATTCCGCGGCCGAGGATGCGGATGTTCTCGCCCCGCGCTTCCACGCCGCCCTTGACGACCGCCCCGCCCGCCACATAAAGGGTCTGGTTGCTGGTCAGTTCGATCTTCCCGGGCTTGTGGATCCCCGGCCCGAAGTAGACGACGCGGGGATCGTCGCGTGTCGGCGCGTCGGTCTCCAGCGGATTCCCGAACAGCAGCAACGGACTGTTCACGCCATCGCGTTCGATCGAGATCTTGAATGGCCGCGTGGCGGTGAGCACGAGAGAACCCGCCGACTTCGCACGCAACGTGACTCCGCAAGCCTGGGGCCGGACGACGGCATTCGCGAGCGGAACGGTCGAGGTCACCTGGACCTCGACCTCGCCGGAGAAGTCGAAGTAGGCGAAGAAGTACTTCTTGTCGTGGTGCTGAGTTTTGGCGAAGCAGACGTCAATGGGCTGGCCGTTCACCGTTACCGCGTAATCCGAGTCGGTCGCTTCGCCCGGCGGCGCCGCATAGGAAACAACCTGGCCCACACACGACTTGGACTCTGTTTTCACCGGTTCTCTCCTGCGCGTCGGCTCGCGTCAACCTGCAACTGCCTCGAACCGCACCGTTCCGCTCAAGTTCCGCCACTCGATGGTTGTGCCGTCAGCCCCAATGGCCGCCCCAGGCGCATCACGCAATGCTGTCACCTTCAGTCCATCGGGCAATCGAACATGCAGGACAACGCCAGGCGCGGTGGAGTTCGGCACTTCGACGAACCCCGTCACACGCCGCGCCTTCTCGTCGTACCGCAGTTCGTAGGACACACGGCCGAAGTGCGTCGGCATGTCCTGCACCCCGAGCGGTTGGCCGCTGCCGAGCCAGTGCCGGGCGCTGCCGCGCGCCAAGTGCAGCACGTCGCCACTTTCCATGACCATGCTGTCGCGGATGCACCGCCCCACGGCGATTGGCGTCCACAGGTGCTGACGGTCGCCGGAGCAGTCCTTGGCGCCCGGCTCCTGCCCGCGCTCCTCGCACCAGGAGAACAGCGGCGTACCGTGGTTCAGTGTCGCGTAGAGATAGGCCGCTGCCGCATCGCCGTCATCCCGCGCCAACAGCACTTCGGCGAGGTTGTCGAGTGTGATCGCCACCCACATGCCGTCCTTCATCCAGCCCGTGTGCACTGGAATGCCGCCCGGACTCAGGCGCGACTCAACCTTGCGGATCGTCCCAGTGATGAGTTCGTGATCCGCAGGCAGGATGCCGCAGGGAAAGGCGGCATTGAGCGCACCCCAGCGGCTGCCGCAGGTCTTGCCCGGTACGGCAGGGATCCAGCGGTAACCGTTCTCCGCAACGGCACCGCGATCCAAGGCCGCCAGCAAGTCCTGCAGAGCCGCCTGATGAATCCGCCGCAACTCCGGAAGATCCGCCGTCCTGCCCAGGATCTCAGCCGCCGCCAACGTCGCCGCATCGGCGAACACGGCCCAGATGTTGTGGGGGAGAAACACGCCGTACATGTCCTCGTCGTCCTTGAGCCCGCAGTCGCCCATGCCGCGCGGCATCAGCCCATACGTCAGCGGCCGCTCACCGTTGGCCAGGACTCGGGTGCGGGCCCGCTCACGATCCTGCCAGCGCGAACTGGCGAGCATCCGCGGGTACACGGCAGCCAAGTAACCCTTGTCGCCCGTGAGACGGTAGTGTTCCATCACCGCCCACGACTTGAACCCGGCGCCGGCCCACATGTAGTGGCCCCAGCCCTCCGGATCGTTCCAGTTGCCGTCCGCGCCCTGCAGGTCGAGGCACATCTGGTAGCCTGTGGCCGCTTCCCCGTGCAGTCCGGCCTGGTCCAGCAGCACGGCCAGGATCGCCGCTTCGAACGAGTTGGGGGCGCGGTAACACTCGGTTCCGGGACATGCCGCCACCTGCCCGCCCGCCACCGGTTCGCGCATGATGAAGCAATCGGCCAGAGCTGCGGAGAACGCATTCTGCACGTCGCGATCAGGGATGCTGATGCGTGCCGCCCGGCTGACCAGTGCGCGCCACGATGCCTTGGCCTCCTCGCACTCCCTGACCCAATCGCCTTGCCTGAGCACCGGCAGCGCCGACTGGTACGCCTTGTAAGGCAGGACCACCCACCCGGTCCGTTTCTCGCCGGGACCCACGTTCCACACCATGCACACCGTTGTGACGGCAACCACGGGCTTCTCGTCGCCACCGATCGCCAGGAGCAGGACCCGGTCGGCGCGGTCCTGCCAGCCGGCCAGCAGGACATCACGATCCCACTCCGGCTGCACCCACGCCGGGTTGAAGCCCATGAAACTGCCTGGCCTCTCACAGCGCAGCGCGAACCGGTGCGGCTTGTCATCCGAGTTGGTCACGTCGACCCGGACCATGGCAGCCGTCCTGCCGCCGACCACCTCCAGGCGCATGCCGGTCCGCGCGTCGCCGTACTCGTTGACCAGCACCGGCAGCCAACCCTCGGCACGTGTCCAGCGGCTCTGGGAAAACGGCTGGTTGTCCAGCAGCGGCTTGACCTGCACGTCCCACTCCGTCTTCGGCGTTACAAACGCCGCCAGGGGTTTGGCGCGCAGGTCATCGAACGTCCACGCCATGCGCAACCCGCCAGGCTGCAGATCCAGCAACGTCTTGTCGCTGCTGTCCGGCAATGCCACGGTCACGCGGTGCGGCGTCGCAAACGTGTAGCTGAAGTCCACACGCACTGGCTTCTCACTCATGATCTGCTGGCTCCCTTTGCTTCCGGCTCTGACAGTCGAAGCGTCCGTTCGGTGACCGCGAGTTACGGCAGCTCAATCGGGGCATCTTCCGGCAGTTCCACATACCTGCTGCGGCCGCACAGATCCTGCACCCTGAGCTTGAGCGTCTTCTCCTGACCAGGGGCGGGGTCGCCGAAAAGGGCCGCATACTTGCCCAGTTCCGTTCTGAACTTGCCATGGAAAGCGGCCTGTACCTTCTTGGTAACATCCACACCGGCCGTCTCGATGCGCTTGTCGGTTGCGTAAACGCGAAGGCTCAGCGCTGTCGCATCGCACAGGTAACTCCCGTTGTTGCCGATCGCTATATCGACGTTCTTTCCCAGATCGCCGGGGTTGATACGGACGACGAATTCCGAGTTGCGGGTACGACCTGTCTTTCCTTCCGATTCCAGGCTGAGGACGTTGAGAACCACCGGGGTCTGGTCATCTTTCCAGCTAACAGCCTTCAATGAAACACCATTGCCGCCGCCATTGGTCAGCGTCTTCCCCAAGATCACCATGCCTTTGCCGGAAAGCTGCGGGCCCGGCGACCAGCGAATGATGTTATAGCTGGCGACGTCGGCAATCGGATGTGTGAGAACGTACTGGTTCCGCTGGTCGGCCGGAATAACCTGATCGAACATGTCCCTCGAGAAATGCCGCGCCCAGTTCTCCTCCATGTTTCCGGCCGGCACATAGTCGGCAAAGAAGCCCAGGTCGCCGTCGCCCTCCAGACCGTAGGCGTACCCCAGAGGACAGCCGTGAACCTTGAACGACGAGTTCAGTTGCTTCCGGTCAGACTCTTTGGCGGTGGACAGCAGACCGTCGTTCCTGCAGTTGAAGAAGGACCACGAGCCGGTTTTCGACGTGTCCGGGAACGCAGCGGGGACATCCAGCTTGCCCTGGGGCTTCCGGTAATCGGCAGCCAGATCGGCAACCATCTCACCATCAACAGCAAACACATCCTTCCAATGGCTATCGCTCTTGGGCCCGTACCACGCGAACGTGATCTTTCCATTGGCCGACCGGCGGGGTTCCGAGAGCAATTCGTCGTCCATGATACGAATCGGCCGCGTGTCACTGAGATTCGGGACCTTGAAATACACGTCGAGGCCGTCGGGATCGACGAACTCTGTCAAAACGACATCGATCGGGTCGCCTGTACGTTCGGGGTTCGTCCATGCCTTGACGATGACCTTCTGTCCGTCAGGACGAATTCGATCGTCCGGCATCGGATTCCCGATGCTGGACGGATCGAGAACCAGATCACGGGGATTCGGGCACTTCTTGAGCACATCCGCATTCAGTGTATCGCTGAACGTGAACAAAACCGGACCACGCAGAAGAGCGACCCGGCCGTCCTGAATCATCCGCCCACGAACGAAACGCCAGTTCATCGGCATTGAAATGGTTAGCGTATCGCCGGATTTCCAAACCCGCTTGACTGTGGCGTAGCCAAGTTCGGATTTGCTTGGTGAGCAGGGCACGTTGCACACGGCACACTCAATGTTTTCCGCCCAACGCGGGGTACGGAACATGAACGCGAACTCGACCGGTTCCGAGCACGTAAACGACAGATTGACCGCGCCGGAATTCGGGTATGTGGTCTCCTGTTTGATGTCAACGGTCTTGCCGTTGACATCGAATGTCTTGTCGGAACAGGTGAACAGGTTCAGCGCGATGCCGCCGTCCGGGGTGCGGTAGTACACCTTCTGCGGCAGTTCGGCAACCGCACGGCGAAAGTTCCCATTGCAGCAGAAGGTATCGTGTGTCTGGAAATGCCGCTTTCCCGTGAACGGAGTGAAGTAGCAGATGCGGCGGCCGTCCGGGGCTTGCGCTCCGAACAGGGCGTTGTAAATCGCTCGTTCCGTAATGTCCCCGTACCGCATATCTCCTTCCAACCGCATCATGCTGTCGATCCAGCGGAGCAGATAGGCCGTAACGCAGGACTCCTCGACCATTCCCGAGCCGTCCTGATTATACGTGAAGTGCTCGCCCTGAGACGTTGAACCGGTAACCAGCAGCCCACCGCGTCCGCGTTCGAGCAATTCCTGTTTCATCCACAGGCTCTTCTTCAGGTAGTCCTCGCCACCGATGAGCCGATACAGTTCCGTGTCGGGGTACAGGTGCGACAGCATCACGTAGACATGGTAGCGGGCCTGTGAGATGTTCTTCTCCCAGGCGTCAAACGGCTTCAGGTAGTACCAGTGCGGCTCATATTGCAGGCGCCTGGCGAAGTCGAGATACTTGTCCTCTCCACTTACACGATACAGTTCCACGAACCCCTCCGTGATCCCTGCAATGGAAGTACCGGGCGGGATGACGTGCTCCCCCTTCTCGTTGGCGGGGAACATCCGCATGATGTAGTCCGCCATGATCTTCGCGTCCGCCAGGGCTTGGGGGTTTCCCGTCACCCGGTAGTTTCGTACCAACGCCAGGTTGGTGTACTCCTGCTCGTGGAGAATCCAGTTGACAACGTTCTGGTGGTTGTTGGGTTCGACGTTCCAGAAGCCCAGGTATCCGTCCGGATCGCGCGAACTCCGCAACTGATCCATGATGTACTGGGCGCGTTCGGCAACGTCCGATTCGCCGGTGTATTGGGCAAACAGGCTGCCGGCGTCCAGAACCTTGCCGATGCCGTAGTACACGTTGCACTTGTCGCCGCGATCCGTCCGGTTCCTGAACTTGTCCAGCCAGTCCCTATCCAAGTCGAGAACCATGTAGTTCTTGTGGATCAGGTCCATGATGCGCCGGTCGATTTCGCCGCCCGCCATCTCCTGGTGAGTGAGCGTTGCCGGAATCAGCTTGTCACCAATAATCGGTTTGACCGCATCCCGTTCGCCCATGGCCAGTGCGCCTGTACAGGAGGCAAGCATTGCGATGGTAGATAGTCGTTGGATGGGTTTCATGTCGTTCTCTTTCATTGCTCTGCACTCCGGCTAGATGATACTTGGTGCCTGATTGGGTGTCGTCCGGGAACCGAGCCCCCTCTTCCGTGAGTGGCCTCTCCTGCATCTTCTCCGTGTCCTCAGTGAACTCTGCGGTGAACCTCCTTGCTTCTCCTGCTTCACGCCAGCGAACCGGAGCAGGAGCGCTTGTTCAGAACACATGTTCGAAGTCTCCGTGTGCGGATCAGGACCGGGGACGCCGGTAGAGGACGATCCGGCTGGAACGCGGCTCCGGCATGTTCAGCGCCAGACCCGCCGTCCGCAGTTCTTCGCCGGTCGCCTGCCACGTCTTGCCGCTGTCGGCGTCCTCAAGTTCGTACGTGCCCTCCGGCAGCCCGCAAAGCTGGAAGGTTGCGGATCCCATCGGGCTTTCGGCCCTGCGAAACGCCAGGATCGCGCCTTCGCATTTCCCGGGGATGAGCAGTTGATAGGCCAGCCAGGATTCGGGATGGATGACGCATGGCGTCAGCGGGTAGAAGTCGCCGTAGAAGCAGGGGCGCAGTCGCTTGGCCTCGTCGATCATCTTGCGCAGCCAGTCCCACGGGAAATCGGGGGCGTGCCAGTCGCGAAGCCCGAACTCGTCGACACTGAAGACCAACCCGGCCGAGTACGCGGAACGGACCTGGTACGTGTCGCCTGACTTGGCCATCGGGCTGGTAGCGTTGAGGGGCAGCCACATGTGCAGCCCCGCCCCGTGCACCTGCGAGGCGTCGGGGTTCATGAACGGGAAGCAGTTGTAGTCCGTCCGCCACAGCGCGACGCTGCGACTGATCGTCTCCAACTCGATCCGCCGACCACCACTGGCGCAGTTGTCGATGAGCAGCCCGGGATGGCGGCGGCGCAGTTCGTCCCAGAACGCGTAGAGGCCTTCGATGAAGCGCATTTCGACGATGCCTTTGCGGCCCTCCGCGTCGGCGTTCCGCCAGAACGGGGACGGATCGGTGTTGAAGTCCTCGCGGTAGCAGTCGATCCCGTTCTCCGCGATCAGCGTCGAGACCGTCTCAACCGCCCACTGCCAGGCCGCCGGGTTGCCGAGGTCGAGCAACAAGTCCTCGTTCGGCTTCGGCGCCTCGGTCCCTCTGCGGAAGAACCAGTCCGGATGCTCGAGCGTGACGGGGGTGCCATACCGCGCCCGCTCCGGCTCGATCCAGAGCAGGAACTTCATGCCCGCCTTGTGTGCGGCATCGCTGATGGGCTTGAGCCCGTCCGGATGGTAATTCCGGTTGACGCGCCAGTCGCCCGTGATCCCCCACTCGCCATGGAACACATCCGGACAGGGCTTGGTCGAGGTCCCGTACCAGCCGGCGTCAACCCAGTAGTAGTCGTACGGCAAGCCGTGCTGTGCGATGGCGCTGATGGTGTCCAAGTGCCCTTGGGTCGGAGTCCCACCCCAGGCCCCGTTGCAGATGGGCATCTCCGCCAGCTTGCCGTCGATGCGTGGACTGTGGAACTCCAGGAGGAACTGTCGCAGGACGTTGTGGCCATGAACCGGCTCGCCCTTCCAGTAGAGGAGCAGGATCCGCGGCGAGCGGATCGCTTCGCCCGGCCGCAACTTCAGCGCCAGATGCTCCATGCCGGCCGACACCGTCGTGGTCCCCTTGCCGTCATGTGCGAACTCCGCGAACCATTGCCCGCTCCAGCCCAGGGCACTGATCAGTCCGTCCTCGCCAGTCCGCAGGTTGAAGAACGGCAGCCAGGTCGCGGACGGGCGCCCATCGGTCAGCGCAAACGACGCGGAGCCGTTGCGGACTTTGCGGAAGGTCTCATTGTGCGCGGAATCCATGCGTATCGTCCGCGGCGCATTCCACATCGACTGCCGCAGTTCGTCGCGCAGATATTGGAAGTCGTCATGGCGCCCGTCGCTGCCGAGCGAGCGCCGCAGTTCGGGCATCTCGCCCTCCTTGGCACCTTTCCAGACGATGTCCAAAGCCTTGAAGTCGCACACCGGATCGGAGTCGGAACCGCCGACGTTGCGGACTCTCACGACCCACTCCATGGCCGGAAATTCGCTGAACTCGGTCAACTCCATCTCGCATGCGATCGACGTCTCGCGATCGGCCCACCGCAGGGTGCGGATCCTCTTGCCGCCACACCATTCGCCGTGCTGGATCTTGGCGTCCTCCGGCTTCAGCCACTCGCGGCTCGAGCGCAGTCCGCAGGCGAAACTGAACGGCGCGCCGTCGGAATGGCGCGCCGCGCCTGCCGCGGAAACTCCGCCCGTTCCCGCACTCGGATCCGTGAGTCGACGAATCCAGCTCTGGATGAATTCCATCTCGTCCGGCGTAACCGAGGATGAGCCCATTCGATGCTCCATGGTTTCCTGTCTCCTGGCGCAGTCCCCTGGCGCACTGTGGCTCGGCGCGTCCCGCGCCGAAGTGGAGTGCTCGGGACGGGCCTGTCCGCCGAAGCCTCTCGGGCGAAGGCGGATCTCCGGCCGAGGGCCTCGGGCCGAGACGGCCCCGAGCACCCTGCTGCAGTCCCAGAGGTCCCGCGCCACTGGCCGATGTTACTCTATCTACCGCACCGCCTCGAACAACAACAACTCCGAAGTCAACGCGCCTTCGAGGCGCACGGGAATGCCCTGTTTCATCAGCGTGAAGCCGTCGACTTCGCACACCTGACCCGAATTGTCCCAGGTGACGCGGTAGCGCTTCGACACGTCCAGGCCGCGCAGACGCAGCAGATACTCCGGTTGCGTCGGCGCTGACAACTGGAACAGCCCGCATATGCCGCGCGTGCGATCCGCCGACGCAAGTTCCAGCACACCCCAGCCCTGCGGGTCGAGGCCGCTGACTTCAGGTGTGTGGTGGTAGATGCGCCCGGTGCTCATGAACGGTCGCACGAAGTCCCGGTACACGCCGACCCAGCGCCGCGCTCGCGCCAGCATCGACGGATTCCACGTCGAGCCGACCGGGTAGAAGAACCCGAACGTCGGCCGCACGAACAGCAGCAGTCGCGCCTGGAAATCGAAGTCCGCCGCGGTGTGCCCGCTCTGGCCGCCGATCAACCGGTCCACGTACTCGGGCGGCAGCGCCATGGTCATGCCGTTGGTGATGGTGAACGAGCGCGGCGCAATCTGCCAGTCGGTGACCCAGGTGTGGCTGAACCGCCGCACCAGGCCGATGTCGGTGCGACCGCCGCCGCCGGCGCAGTTCTCGAAGATGACCTTGGGGAACCGCACCCGCAGCCGGTCGTAGATGCCGTAAAGCGTTTCGTAGTAGCGCCAATAGCCGTTCTCCACGAAACCGTCGCGCTCCGAGCGGATGCCCGGCCCCGGGTGCGTGTTGTGGTCGAGCCGGAAGAACTCGAGCTCGTGCGTCTCGATGACGCGAACGATCTGCGCCTCCATCCACGCCGCGACCTCGTGCTTGGTCAGGTCGATCAACCCGCCGAGCCGCCGCTCGCCGTCGTACGCTGGCGCGAGCCAGTCAGGGTGCTCCCTGATGACCCGGCTCTCGTTGCCGATCCGCTCCGCGTCCATCCACAACCCCCAGAGCATGCCGTGCTTGTGGACCCGGTCCCGAAACGGCTTGAGCCCCTGCGGGAACCGCTGCCGGTCGACGTCCCAGTCGCCCACCGTGCTGCACCACTTGTGCGCCGGCGCATACCAGCCGGCATCGATGAAGAACACCTCGGCGCCGACGTCCGCCGCCGAGTCTATCGCATGCGTGATCTGCTCGGCGGTCATCGCGATCTCGGGGCCGATGCCCGACTCGATCCAGCCGCCGTGCCCGCGCGGTTGCGGCCTGAACACGCTCCGGCGCAGGTGTTCGTGCATGGCGTTGATGGCCGTGTCCAGGTCGCCGAGGACCAGCCCCAGGTGCATCTCGGGTGTCACGACCGTCTCGCCCGCCGCGAGGATCCGCTGCGGCGCCGGCGCGTCCGGTCCCGCCCGGAAGAACAGCTGCGCCGCGGCGTCCGTCGTAGTCCGGTCCGCGTCCACGTCGAACTCGAAGCTGTACCCGCCGCTCCAGGCCAATTGCCCGATGAAGTGCTCGCCAGTCGCATTGTTGCGCAGCACGAACATCGGATGCCGGTGCCGGTCGCGCCGGTAACGGCCGTCGACGCAGTACCGCGCCGCCGGCAGGTCGTACCAGCGGAAGTCACCTTCCGTGCCCCAGTGGTGCCCGGCCATGTACCCGACCGAGTACAGCGGCAACTTCGTAGCCCCCATGTGTGACTGCCAGCGCTTCGTCTTCTGCAGCACGCCGCTCCAGGAGAACGCCGCCGCCACAGCCGCGGGGCCCGTGCCGGTGTTCGTGACCTCCAGCCAACGCGCCAGCACCGGCGTACCGTCGAGTTTGGTGTGCACTTTGACCGTCACCGGCCGGATGGCATGCTTGAGTGTGATGACCGTGTGAATATCCGCCGGGCGCCCCTTCACGCCGGGCCGCCTCTCGAACCCGGCCCACTGCCAGTCGGAGGCGAGCAGTTGCCCGTCGATCTCGAGCCAGAACGCCTGCGGCGCGGCGTGCTCGCCCGGGTTCGTCCGGCCATCGTAGAAGTTCACATACCCGGAGCCGTTCCAGCCGCGCCCGACGAAGTTCCCCTTGCTCAGCGACTCCTCGTACACGACCCAGGCGGTGCGGTACGTAACCAGCGGCTCCGGCGACTCGGCAAACACCACATCTGACCACGAGCCTTCTACGCCAGCCGTTGTCTTGCGCGGTTGACGGTTCGCACGCGTACGCTTGGATCCCTTCTCTGCTGCCATGTGCTGTCTCCTGCAACTCCTGCGGGCAAACCCGCGATCCGCTCACTCTCTTACCGCGATGACCGTCGGCACTGCGGGACTCGCGACTGCAATTCGTCGGTGAGCCGGCAGTCCCTGCCGGCCCACCGACGAACGGCCGCCTTTCCAGCGATCGCGTCGCGCGATCGCTGGAAAGCACGTCGGGATGGGTCCGGGAAGGGCCAATGGTCCTTCCCGGCGGGGGCGCGGGGGGCAGAGCCCCCGCATCCTGTTATTTCCCAACGGCATACGTCACCAAGTTCAGCAGCAGCCGGTCTGCCGCCGGGTGCCGGTCGAACTGTTCCAGAATGTGAAGCGTGTTCAGCACCACGCGCCCGGCCCCGTGCCGGTACGCACCGATCATCACGCCCGACGCGTACCCGCCGGGGCAGTTGTACCCGGTCGCGAACGCCGCACAGACCACCTCGTCCGGCGTGTCCTGGCCCTCAAACATCTCACGGCTGATGACCTGGTCGTAGTAGTCCCAATCCAGGATGCCGCCCGCCTGCAGGCCTGCGAACACCGCATGCCGCTTCGCCACGCACTCCTTGTGGTACAACCAGTCGCCGAAGCTCCTGCAGATGCCGCGGTTCGCGAACGGCAGTCGCGCCGTCGTGTCATCGCCCACCCGTAGCGCCTTTGGACACAGAATGACCGCGACCGCGCCACGCCGTACGCGCTCCCAGAGCGCGGCCCAGAGGGCATCGGGGGGCTGGGTTCGGGGTTCGGGGCCGGACAGGGCCGGGTCGCCGACCAAAATGATGTCACGACCGCGCGGACGGGCCTCCGTGAACGGCCGGCAGCGTAGCCATGCCACAACCGGATCGGGCACGCCCCACACCGAGACCGTGCCGCGCACCTCTGGCAAGTCGGCGCCAGAACTCAGCCGAAATTCCCTGCGGTCGCCGGCGGGGCAACCGCCGCGCTCAAGGCACGCCGCGAACTCGTACACGCCCGACGCGACGCCGAGCGTGACGGTCTCCTTCAGCACCGGCACGGCTAGCGGCGGTTGCCCGCCCGGCCCGGTCTGCGGGATCCGCACGGTCGTGCGCTTCTCCCATACAACGCCCTGCGGCCCGTGTACGCGGAAGTGCACCGGGTACTCGCCCGGCGGCAGTACATCCTCGTTCGCGAGCACGGCTTCCAATGTCAGAGGTTGGTCCGCGTAGCCATGCCGCGGGTCGACGAAAAGACACCAGCGCAGCGGCGCCCAGCCGTCGCGCAGCACGTCCGCGACGCCCGGCTTGAACTCGCGCCAGAACGTCCACACCCCTTCGCCCGTGATGGCGTGATCGAGGATGCCGGTCAGATTAAAGCCGCAGAACTGCGAATTGGAACGGATCAGATCGAATCCGAGCCGGCGCTGACGGCTGTGCAGGCGCTGACTGTCCCGAAGCATGTCCTCGGCAAACGGGTACACGCCATCGAAGCCCCAGCGCTGCCAGTCCGCCTCGAGCTTCGCGCCCATGGCGCGGATCAGTGTAGCGTCGGGCAGGTCCGGCGAGGCGCCGACCTCGTCGAACTTGCGGAGTTCGTCAATCACATTCATCAGACTGCCGGTGCCGTGCTCTGAGAGGAAGACCGGCTTGCTGTCCTTGCCCAGATTGCGGATGAACGCATTCGTCGCCGCCGTCTGCGGCGTACTGGGGTAGACGTGCGCGTCACCGGCGCCGACCGCATACCCGCCCGGGCTCGACGGACCGTTGACCGGCGTCGCATCCGGCGCCTCAACGCCCCAGGTGTACTCCCACGTGCGCTTGCCCGGATTCGAGACCGAACCGGTCTGCCATTGCCCGTCCCAGCGCCCGCTGCCCAGCAGAACCAGTCGCGTCGAATCGAGGTCGCGCACGAGTTGCAGGGCCTCTACCGCGTGCCGGAACATCGGGCCGTCCTTGATCTCGTTCAACAGGCCCCAGATGGTAACGCTCGGGTGGTTCCGGTCGCGCCGGATCATCTCGCGCGTCGCGCGGTCGAACCGCTCGCCCCGCTGCGGCGTCTCCGCAATCGTGTCCCAGCTCGCGGAGCATTCCTCGTAGACCATGAGCCCCAGTTCGTCGCAGAAGTCGAGCTGCTCGGACCAGGCCACACCGGAGATGAACCGGACGCAGTTGAACCCCAGCGCCTTGGCGTACACCAGGTCGCGCCGCTGGAAGTCCGGCAGCACCGGCGCCGTCCACGCCAGCGGGAAATGGTTGCCCGTGTGCGTGGATTTCAGGAACAGGCGTTTGCCGTTCAGGCAGAACCAGCCGTCGATGACGCGGAAGTCACGGAACCCAAATCTCACCGGAACACGGTGGCGGCATGCGCCGGCGCTCACGTCGACGTCCGCACGGTACAGGAACGGGTCCTTCAGGTTCCACAGGTGCGGCTGCGGTATCCGCAATCCGAGATGATGCACCGTCTCGCCGACTGCGAACTCCGCACGGAGCGTCGCAGCGGCAACCTGCGCGTTGTCGCGCTGGGTGCTCAGCGCCACCGAAATCTCGCCACGGGCGGCTCCGGCCGTGTCATTGCTTACGGTCACCTGCACGCGGACGTCGCCCGTCGCAATGTCCGGTTGCACGAACACGTCGCTGGCCCGAAGCGCCGGCACGAACTCGAGCAGCACCGGCAGCAGAATGCCGCCGTAGTTGTAGAGACTCCCGGGCGGCTGCGGAATGCGCTTGTTCCGGTGCGGCGTCTCGTTCAGCACGATGCCGTCGATCCGCTCGTGGCACGGATTGAGCACGCGCACCGCGAGCAGATTCTCCACGCTCGACTTCACCGCCGCGGTGACATCCAGCGCGAACGGCGTTTCGCCGCCCTCGTGCCCGCCGACCGCGAGCCCGTTCAGCCAGACCTCGGCAAGATAGTCCACCGCACCCAACCGCAGCAGCACCCGCTCGTGCGGCCCCGCTCCCCGCTCCGGCACGAACCGCCGCCAGTACCAGAACACCCCAAAGACGTCCGGGAATGCCATGTGCACTTCGCCCGGGACCGGGATGTCCTTCGCGCCCGGTTGCTCCGCCCGAAACCACTCGTCCTCGCGCCCGCGGTTCCGCGGGTCCGACGCCAGTTGCCACGTCCCGCTCAGGTCTATCATGGTGTCACCCTCCACCCGCCACGGTGCAGATGGATAAACGTTTATCCATTACCCTACACCAGAACTGTGAAAAGGCAAGTTCCGGCGTATGGGGCAGGGTTGGCGCCTGTCGGGCGGCGATCAACCGGTCTGTGGCGAAGTCTGTCGCGTCTGGGCCGTACAACCGTGACCCGACCAGTCCCTTGGCCGGCGTCTCGCCCTTGGCCCGCGGCGCGGTATCCTGAGATCGCGAGCCGTTTTGAAATCCGCGCCGCAGTGTGTATGGTATTTGCCGGTACGACAAGAGATTGGATGCAGACGATGAGCCCCAAAGGACGACGTGAGGTCGGTGTTAGTGGCCCGGCGGCGGTTGCTGCCGGGGCTGCTGATTTGCGCTGACCGTGACGCGTCAGTCCGTTTATCTCCGTACCAGCCCTATACAGCGCCATCGCCGGGAGTCCTGACGGTGGCGCTTTTTCTTATCGCGCCCCCTCGCCGGGCATACGCGCAGGCCGTGCAACGGATGCACGACTGGCGGCGCGAAGGCAAAGAAGCACCATGGCGGCACGTCGACTGTGGAACGCGAACTCGGAACGGACAAGGATATCAGGACCATGAGCTCGACTTTGACGGCTGAAGCCAAGCCCAAGACGCGGCGCTCCGGCGCCGCCAGGCAGCACCCCATGAAGGGCAGTGAGGTCGCCATCCGCTGCCTCGAACACAATGGGGTGGACGTGATCTTCGCCTACCCCGGCGGCGCCTCCATGGAACTGCACCAGGCGCTGCGGAATTCGCGCGTCCGGGTCATCCTGCCCCGGCACGAGCAGGGTGGCGCATTTGCCGCCGGCGGCTACGCGCGAGCCACGGGCAAGGTCGGCGTGTGCATGGCCACCAGCGGCCCCGGCGCCACCAACCTGGTGACCGGCATTGCCGACGCTTACATGGACTCCATCCCCATGGTCGTGATCACCGGGCAGGTGACCCAGAGGTATATCGGCAAGAATGCGTTTCAGGAAATCGACATCATCGGCATGACGCGGCCGATCGTCAAGCACAGCTACCTGGTGTTGGACCCGATGGACCTGCCGGAGGTGTTCGCCGAGGCGTTCTACCTGGCGGCCAGCGGCCGGCCCGGCCCGGTCGTCATCGACATCCCAAAAGACGTGCAGCAGAAGTTGTGCGCGCCCGAGTTCCCGCGCAAAGCGGTCATGCGCGCCTACGAACTCAAGACCAAGGCCACGGACGAAGAGCTCGAGCGCCTCCGCCAGAGCATCCGCAACTGCGATCGGCCGTGCCTGTACGTGGGCGGCGGCGTCATTACCAGTGGCGCGCACCGCGAACTGCGGCGGTTCGCCGAGGAGTTCAACATCCCGGTGGCGACGTCCATGATGGGCATCGGCGCGTTCCCCGAGACCCATCCGCTGGCCCTGAAGTGGCCGGGCATGCACGGCACCTACTACGCGAATTACGCGGTGAACGAGTGCGACCTGCTGATCGGTATCGGCACCCGCTACGACGACCGCGTGACCGGCAACGTCGACACGTTCGCCCAACACGCGACCATCGTGCACATCGATATCGACCCGTCGGAGATCAACAAGAATAAGCGCGCCGACATCGGCATCGTGTGCGACGCGAAGGACATCCTGACCCGACTGCTGGAGAAGCCGATCCGCAAGCCGTACACCGAGTGGCACGCGCGGGTCCAGAAGTGGAAACAGGAGCAACCGCTGCGGTACCGGGACGACGGGCAGATCCAGCCGCCGTTCGTGGTCGAGACCGTGTGGGAGCAGACCAAGGGCAAGGCCATCATGGTGACCGGCGTAGGGCAGCACCAGATGTGGACGGCGCAGTACTACAAGTTCGAGCGGCCCCGGCAGCTCCTGACGTCCGGCGGCCTGGGCGCCATGGGCTTCGGCCTGCCCTCGGCCATCGGCGCCAAGGTCGCCTGCCCGGACCAGACCGTGGTATTGATCGACGGCGACGGCAGCTTCCAGATGAACATCCAGGAACTGGGAACCGTGCACTGCGAGGAAGTCTGCGTCAAGATGGTGATCATGAACAACCAGCACCTCGGCATGGTCGCGCAGTGGGAAGACCGCTTCTACGGCAGCCGCCGCGCCAACACGGTGCTGCGCAGCACGCTGACCGACCGGCCGTACCCGGACTTCGTCACCATTGCCAAAGGCTACCTCATCCCCGGTCGCGAAGCCTGGACCAAGGACGAGGTGCGCGACGGCGTGCGTGAAATGCTCGCGACGGACGGACCGTTCCTGCTCGATGTGCACGTCGAGTACCAGGAACACGTGCTGCCCATGATCCCCGCCGGCGGCACCCACAAGAACATCATGACGGAGTGATGATAGGCTGTAGGGGGTGTCGATTTTATGCGGCAGCAGGCCTTCCAGAGTGGCGGGATCGGCTCGCTCCCGCATACCGGACCGAGCCGGTCCGGCCACGTTGGGAGTGGTTGCGCGTCTGAGGTGGTTAAATCGACAGGCCCTGTAGGCTGTGGGCTGTAGGTTCACAAGCTTCGGGCGTAGCACCGCAGTCGAGGGATCAGGTTGGGGGACAACCCGTTTGCCGCTCCGTTCCAGCACCCCCAAGCTTCGCGGGGTCACGCATCGTTCTTGCCTACAGCCTATCCACCTACAGCCGGCCTGAGCAGTTGCTCCAGATGTTGGCTACAACGGAGTCCCCCCATGCTTCACGCCGGATTCGGACTGCGCGACATCACACCGGACCAGCCCACGTTCCTGGTCGGGTATCCGCACGTGCCCCGGGTCTCCACGGGCGTGCACGACCCGCTGTACGCCACGACCATGTTCCTGGAAGACAGCGGCACGGCCGTAGTCCTGGTCTCCTGCGACCTGCTGTTCGTCGCTCGTGAAACGGCCGCGACCTGTCGCCAAGCCATCGGCACCGCACTCGGCGTTAACCCCGCTCACGTCCTCATCAGCGCGACACACACGCACTCGGGGCCGGTCACCAACACCGTGCTGGCCTGGCGCGAAGACCCGCTCGTCCCTCCGCCCGCCCCGGAGTATTTGGAGAAACTCCAGGCCGGCATCGTCGAGGCGGCCAAGGCCGCCCGCGACGCCGCCGTGCCTGCCGAGCTGGCTGTCACCACGGCGCATGCGGACGGCGTCGGCGGCAACCGCCTGGCTGCCGACGGCGTCCGCGACCCGGAGGTCGGTATCCTGGTCGTGCGCGACCGGCAGAATCATACGCTGCTGGGGCTCGACATGGTCTACTCGATGCACCCGACCGTGATGCACGAGGACACGAAGCTGGTCTCGTCGGACTTCCCGCACTACACGCGGCTGCACCTGCGCGAGATGCTCGGCGACATCCCGGTCGTCTACCACACCGGAACGGAAGGCAACCAGAGCCCGCGCTACTCGGTGCGCGGCCAGACGTTTGCCGAAGCCGAACGGCTGGGGCGGCGACTGGGCCAGTTCGTCGGCGACGCCGTCCGGGCGCTCGGCGCTGCGGACTTCGCGACCTCGGTGCGGCTGGCCGCGGCCAGTGACCTCGTCCCGCTGCCCGGCCGGACGTACCCGACCCCGGCCGAAGCCGAGGCGCGCCTGGCCGAGGCGCGCGCCACGTTCGAGCGGCTCCGGCGCGAGAACGCCGGGCACGGCCCGGTGCGCACCGCCGAATGCGCCGTGTTCGGCGCTGAGGAGGTCGTCGCCCTGGCACGGGCCCAGGCCGACGGCGCGGTCGAAGCGCGCCGACGCCAGTGCAGTCCGGCCGAGGTCCAGGTGCTGCGCGTCGGCGACGCGTGCCTGGTCGGCCTGCCCGGGGAAGTGTTCGTCGAGTACGGGCTGGAAATCAAGAGCCGGGCCGCGCAGCGCAGCTTCGTCATCAACCTGGCCAACGGCGAACTGCAGGGCTACATCGTCACGCCCGAGGCGGAGCGTGCCGGCGGCTACGAAGCGTCGATGAGCATGTTCACTGCCGAGGGTGGTGCGCGAATGGTCGAGAAGGCCTTGGACCTGATCCGGCGCCGGGCGTGACCCGGGCCAACACGCCCGACATCAAGGCCATATCCCTGCCCGCACCACGCCCAAGCCCTTCAACCGCAGTGGCCCGGCCAGTCCCGTGGTCGGCGTTCTCCTGGCGTGTGCCTTCTCGCCACTCCCTGCAAAACAACGACCTGTGCGGGTGAATCAAGCCTCGCGTACGTACGGCCGCGGTGGCTCGGCGCGTCCCGCGCCGAAGCGGGGTGCGTCCGCCGCGGCGGATCCCCGGCCGAGGACCTCGGGCCGGGACGGCCCCGAGCACCCTGCTGCGGTCCCGGAGGTCCCGCGCCACTGCCCGCCACTGCGCACAACCGCGAACGGGCGTATCCTGGCGCCCACTGCACGGTCCTTTTACTCTGTAGATTTACCCGCACAGGTCGACAACAGGAAGACTTTGTCCGCATCACATGATTCCGGCCTACAGCCTATAGCCTATCCACCTACAGCCTCCCTGAGTCCTTGCCTCACCGATTGTGCCAGGCACCGGTCCACGGGTCGAACAGAGGCACCCCAGTGGGGAGAAAATCAACGGTGTTCCGGGTCGCCACCGTCAGGCCGTGTGCTCGTGCGGTCCCGGCGAGCAAGCCGTCGATGGCGGCCACTGGCGTGCCGTTGCGCTCGGCCGCGGCGCTGATCTCAGCCCACGCCTCGACCTCCGGAAACAACAACGGGAGGATCTGGGGCGCGTACAGGTCGCGCAATTCCTGAAGCCACGCCTGCAACTCGTCGCGCCGCGGACCTTCAGGCAGACGCAGAATGCCCTTGGACAGTTCTCCAACCGTCAGGATACTGAAGGCCATGTCCTCCCGCTCCAGCGTGTCCAGCCAGTCGAGCACGGCCGGCTCGGGACGCTGGCGCTTCCACTCCGCAACAACGCAGGTGTCGATCAGGAATCGCACAGGTCGCCCCCCCGCGGCAGAGAACGGTCCCTTTCCAGAGCGACACCATCCAGGTACGGGCCACGCCGGAAGAAGTCCCGCGGCCGCGTGGCATCCGTGACGCGCCGAACGCGCCGAAACTCCTCGGCCGCGATGACGACGACCGCCTCACGGCCCCGGCGCGTGACCGCCTGCGGACCGTTCTCCAGTGCCTGGTTCACCACCTCGCTGAACCGGGCCTTGGCTTCCTGAAGTTGCCACGTATTCGAGTGCACCTGTCGCTCTCCGTGACCTGTGATGCCGTTCTACCATATTCAACTGACTAGCCTGACTAGTCTCTGTGCAACTATACCACGCCGCAGGAGACGCGGCAAGGGAGAGTAGCGGCGCCCTCGTGAAGCGTCAGCGCCCCCCGGCCGGCGGACCGGCCGGTCATACCAAGGTGAAACTGGC
>Ga0156402_1299_pt1 | contig 45637 bp, 26 predicted proteins | sample RifOxyA3_FD_108045 | JGI IMG/M metagenome (GOLD analysis project Ga0156402, IMG submission 108045) | Lentisphaerae bacterium RIFOXYA12_64_32 | reverse complement strand
GCGGGCCACAAGGCCACGTTCAGGCCACTGACGATTTTTTCACGGGTTCTGACGCATTACGGACTCTGCGCGGCACGGGTTGTCCGACGCGGTGCCGGACTGTAGGGTATGGCATGGTCGTTCTCGGGATCGAAACCAGTTGTGACGACACGGCCGCAGCGGTGGTGCGCGACGGGCGCGAGGTGCTGGCCAGCGTGGTGTCGTCGCAGATTGCGCAGCATGCAGGTTTCGGCGGCGTGGTGCCGGAACTGGCGGCACGCGAGCACCTGCGCGCCATTCAGCCGGTGGTCGAAACCGCGCTGCGCGAGAGTAACTGCACGCTGCAAAGCATCGACGCGGTGGCGGTGACGAACTGCCCCGGACTCGTTCCATCCCTGCTGGTGGGTGTGTCGTACGCGAAGGGTGTGGCGGCGGCGCGGGGTTGCGCGCTGGTCGGAGTGAATCATTTTCTGGCGCACATCTACGGCGCGCTCTTGGATGCGGACCTGGGGGTGGTGCGGTTCCCGGTGCTGGCGCTGGTCGTGTCCGGCGGGCACACGGCACTGGCCTTGATCGAGGCGAACGGCGCGGCCAGGATCCTGGGCGCAACGCTGGATGACGCGGCGGGCGAAGCATTCGACAAGGCGGCGAAGATCCTGGACTTGGGTTACCCGGGCGGGCCGATCATTGACCGGCTGGCCAAGCAGGGCAACCCGGTGGCGATCCATTTCCCGCGGCCGCTGATGGGCGGCACCGGTCGCCCTCGGCGCGAGGAGGATCGGTTCAATTTCAGTTTCAGTGGCGTGAAGACGGCGCTGCTGTACGCGGTGAAGGGGCGGGTTGTTACGGCCGCGGAGATGTCGGACCTGGTGGCAAGCTACCAGGCGGCCGTGGTGGATGTGCTGGTTGCGAAAACGCTGGACGCATCACGCGAGTTCCGCGCCGGCACGGTGGTGGTGTGCGGCGGCGTGGCGTGCAACAGCCGGTTGCGCCAGGAGTTCGCAGCGGCGTTCGCCGGACTCGAGCTGCCGCTGCGTATCGCACCGCCGCGGTTGTGCACGGACAACGCCGCCATGGTCGCCGGCCTGGCGTACCACAGCCTGCGGCACGGCGTGACGAGCGGGTTCGACCTGGCCGTGCGCGCACGCCTGGACCATGATCTGGAGACGGTGCCGTTCGCTCCCGGTGTGGCGTAGGGTGAGGGGCGGCGACGGCGGGGGCTCTGCCCCCGCACCCCCGCCAAGGGGCGTCATTGACTCCCCTTGCGCCCCGCCGATTCCCGACCGCGAAGACGTACGCTGCCCGGCCCCGCGTTGCGGGGAGGGGCAGCGGAGGAAGACTGTGGGAGCGCGGTGTCTGGCAGGACGATGGACTGTGGCCGTGGATGGTGGCGGAGGCAATGATGGAACGTGAATGTGGGCAGCCGAACGGTACCGCGGGGACTTCCTGTCTCCTTGGAGCGCCCGCGTCTCGCGGGCTGCCTTCCGTGGCGTGGCGGTCTGCCGCGAGCCAGGCGTCCCCCCGCCCCCCGCCCCATAGCTATCAAGCTAACGGCAATGGCTTGCCCGTGCCCCGCAACGTAGCAGCATGGCTCCAGCCTTGCTGTACCGCTCATGATCCGCGTCGGGGTTGTCGCCCTGCGCGGGGACTGCAAGGCTGGAGCCATGCACGACTTCCTCAGAGCGTCGACACGGTAGCGACAGGCATCGCCATCGTTAGCTTGATAGGTATGGCCCCCCGCCCCCCGACACCCCGACACCCATCCCGCAATACTGAGGTGCTGGCATGAACCTGCGTTTTTTCGATGCGAATGTGTCCATTGGACGACCGATGAACAAGGCGATGTACGAACCGCTGGCGGACGTGAAGGCGTTGCTGGCGCACATGAAGAAGACCGGCGTTGGCAAGGCGCTGGTCTGGCACGTGGCGCAGCATGACGGTTCGCCGTGCGAGGGGAATTCCATGTTGGCCAACGCCATTCGCGGGCAGCGCAGCCTGTACGGTTGCTGGGCGCTGTTGCCGCCGAATGTGGATGATGTCATTACGCCGGACTTCTTCCGGCGTATGCAGAAGAGCCGGATCGTGGCGCTGCGGGTGTTCCCCGACATGCACCGGTACCTGCTGAACCGGGTCGTGTTCGGGCGTTTTCTGGACGAGGTGACGGCGCGCCGTATTCCGCTGTTGCTGTCCATGGAGTTTGCGGTCACCTGGCCCGCGGTGTACGCACTGCTTAAGGACTACCCGTCGCTGACCTGCATCATCGCTGACCTTGGCGCGTGGAGCGTGGACCGCTACACGTATCCGCTGCTGGAGACGTACCCGGGCGTGCACATCGAGTCGAGCTTCCTCGCCTGCACGGATGGGGGCGTGGAGCGCATGGTGGAGAAGTTCGGGGCGGGTCGCATCGTGTTCGGGACCGCTATGCCGCGGCGGTATACGGAGTCCGCCATGCTGCAGTTGGTGCATGCCGAGATTTCCGATACGGACAAGGCCCTGATCGCCTCGGGGAACCTGGAACGCCTGGTGGCGGGAGTGGAATTGTCGTAACGGATGTCGAGTGCCGGGTGTGATGTTCACTGAGTCACTGAGTCACAACCCGGGCCGCGCCGGCGCGACGCCCATGCCCCCCCCCAACACCCAACACCTGAAGGAATGACAATGAGAGAAACCCAATCTCTGCGGGACGCGTTCTTCGCGCGCGGGTTCGTGACCGATTGCCCGGTGTACGATATGCACGGGCACATGGGCCCGTGGCCGGGTTCGAGCCTGCCGCGGTGCGCGCCGGAGGACATGGCGTATTCGATGGAGCGCGCCGGCGTGGCAATCATTGTGTTCTGTCACCATGCCGCGCTCATGTCCCCGGACATCGGGAACCGCGCGAACATCGACGCGGTGCGCCGTTTCCCCAACTACTTCCGCGCCTACTGCGCGGTGAACGGCAACTATCCCGACGTGATCGCGCGGGACCTGAAGGCGTATGACCGGTACCCGGACGTTTTCGTCGGGTTCAAGTTCCTGGCCGACTACCACCGGGTGGCGCTGACCGATGCGCGCGTCCGCAAGGTCTGGGAGTTCGCCAACGAGCGGAAGTTGCTGGTGCTCATGCACACTTGGGGCGGCAGCGCCTACAACGGCCCCGGCCAAGTGGCGGAAATCGCCGCGAAGTACCCGCAGGTGACGCTGCTGATGGGACACTCGTGTCATGGCGAGTGGGACAAGGCGGCTGAGTTGGCGAAGAAATTCTCCAATGTGTACCTCGAACTGACCGCGGTGCTTGACGACCGTGGCGTGCTGGAGATGTTCGTCCGCAAGGCGGGGTCGGAGAAGATCCTGTTCGGGACCGATTCGCCCTGGTTCAATCACCACCATCACATCGGCGCGGTGCTCGGAGCGGAGATGACGGACGACGACCGGCGCAACATCTTCCACCGTAACGCGCGGCGGTTGCTGGCGCCCTTCCTGCCGCGCGACTGGGAGAAGCGGAAGCGGTGCCGAGAGGCATGTGTGAGTGGGTGAGTGGGTGAGTGGGTGAGTGGGTGAGTGGGTGAGTGCGGGAGTGGGGGAGGCGCGGAGAACAGCGCCAGCGAAACCGACAAGATCAGGCCCGCCGCGAGGCGACCATGGACTTGCCCTGAAGGGGCAACGCATAATAGCCCAGGGCAGAGCGACAGCGTCACCCTGGGGCACGTGTCGACCGGTGGCAAACGGTAGCCAGCACGGGGCTCGTCCCCCCGTTTGCAGAGTGTGGCCTGACCGCAGAGAGGTGTTGAGACGTGGCTGTCCCCATGCGCACCCTGGGGCACGTGTCGACCGGTGTCGACCGGTTGCCAGCACGGGGTTCGTCCCCCTGTTTGCAGAGTGTGGCCTGACCGCAGAGAGGTGTCGAGACGTGGCTGCCCCGATTCGCATTGGCATTGCAATTCCGACCTACAACGAGCGGGAGAACATCATCCCGCTGCTGGAGGCGGCGCATTCGTTCGTGCCCGGCGCGCACCTGCTGGTCATCGATGATTCCTCGCCGGACGGGACGGCGACACTCGTTGCGGAGTTCGCACAGCGGAATCCGCACGTGGAGGTCAAGGTCCGGCCGCGGAAGGAGGGGCTGGGGGCGGCCTATGTCGATGGGTTCGGGCATCTGCTGGCGGCGGGGTATGATGTCGTCCTGCAGATGGACGCGGACTTCTCGCACAAGCCGGAGAACCTGCCGCGGTTTGTCGAGACGCTGGCCGCGGGTGCGGACCTGGTGATCGGGTCGCGGTATGTCCCCGGCGGCGGCACGGAGAACTGGGGGTGGCGGCGAAAACTGACCAGCCGCGGCGGCTCCATTTACGCGGCCACCGTGCTCGGGGTGCCGGTGAAGGACGTGACGGGCGGATTCAAAGGCTGGCGCGCTACGCTGCTGCGACGGGTGATAGCCAAGGAACTGCTGCTCAAAGGGTTCGGTTTCCAGATCGAACTGACGTACCGGGCGCGACTGCTGGGCGCGAACATCCGTGAGATCCCGATCGTGTTCCCTGACCGGACGCGCGGCGCCAGTAAGATGAGCGGCGCCATTTTCCGTGAAGCCTTTTTCGGTGTGCTGCGCCTGCGCCGCATGGGCCGGCGTTTGGTGAGTTGTTGGGGTGACGAGTTGTTGCTGTGATGGGGCCACACGGTGCAGCAGACGCGATGATCTCGATGATCCCGAAGAACTCGAAGATCCCGACAATCCCGAGCCCTCGTGCCCCAACACACCAACCCCGCCCCCCCCGGGGGAATTGGTTTGTCGCGATGGAGGTCCTATGCGGGTGCTGAAACGTATCGTCCCATTGCTGCTCGGTTGCCTGGCCGCGTGGCTTGGCGGCTGTCAGTCGGACCGCCACAACGGCGGGTGGCTGAGCCGGATGGACCGTGCCGATTTCCGGCGCGTGGTGCAGGACGCCAAGGACGGGGTGTTCCCCGCCGTGGTGTTCGTCAAGTGCATTCGCGAAGGGAATGAGGAGGGCAAGCGGACAAAGGACCAGGTTTCCGGCAGTGGGGTGGTGATCAGCCCGGAGGGCGAACTGCTCACAAACTGGCATGTGGTGGACAAGGCGGTGGAGATCCGGTGCCTGCTGCTGGACGGTCGGCCGTTTTCCGGGCGGTTGCTGGGGGTCGACAAGGACACGGACTTGGCGTTGGTTCAGCTCGAGGTGCCGGCGGATGCGCGGCCGCTGCCCTATGCGGAACTGGGGGACTCGACGACGTTGCGCGAGGGTGACTTCGTCATGGCGATGGGCGCACCCTGGGGGTTGACCCGTTCGGTCTCGATCGGGATCATCTCGTGTGCACGCCGGTTTCTGGTCGGCAACAGCGAGTACAGTCTCTGGTTGCAGACGGATGCCTCGATTTGCCCGGGCAACTCGGGCGGGCCCTTGGTCAATACCGGCGGGAACGTCGTAGGCATCAACACCCGGGGCAGCTTCTTCGGCGGCGACATGGGGTTTGCGGTGCCGTCGGAGACGATCCGGTTCATCCTGCCGCAGTTGCGCCGGTACGGCAAAGTCCAGTGGGCTTGGACGGGCATTCAGTTGCAGCCGTTGAAGGATTTCAACCGTGATATCTATTTCGACGCCATGGACGGAGTGATGGTGGCCGGGGTCGATCCGGAAAGTCCCGCGGCGGAGGCGGGGTTGCGGCCCCGAGACCGGATCGTCCGTATCGGTGACGTGGCTGTAACCGCGATGACGGACGAGGACATTCCGGCCGTGCGGCGCCGGTTGGGGGCGCTGGAGAAGGGGACGCCGATCGCCTTGACGGTGGTGCGGGGTGACGCCACTCTGATCCTGAGCCTGAAGCCGTGTGCCAAGTCCAGCGCGGAAGGCGAGGAAGTGGACTGTCCCCGCTGGGACTTCACGGCCAAGGCCATCAACCAGTTTGAGGACCCGGATCTGTTTGTGCACCGCAAGTCGGGTGTCTACGTGCTCGGTGTAAAGTACCCCGGCAACGCCATGTATTCCGGAGTGGCACACCGCGATATCCTCCTGAAGGTGGACGGTCGCGAGATCCAGACGTTGGACGATCTGCGGACTGCGCACAAGGCGGCGCTCGAAGGGCTGCCGCGCAAGTCGAAGGTGGTATTGACAGTGCTGCGGGGCGGACTGGAGCACCAGCTCGTGCTCGGCTTCGCCCAGGATTACAGCAAGGATGAGTAGGGCACGGTGCCGGCCTGGGGCGGCGGCCCCACCTGGCCGAGAGTACTGCGGGCGGCTCCCCGCCCGCCATACAAGCCTTGTGGTGCGTGTGTGCCGTGAAGCGGGCGGGGGGCCGCCCGCGGTACTGGCGGAAGGTCGTGACGGAGTCCGGTGGCTGGGGCCCATTGCTCGAGTCGGCGACGGTGTGTCCGGAAAGGACGTATTCATGAGGTCACGGTTGCGAGTGGGTGGGTTGGTTCTGGCGCTAGTCGTTGCCGCCCGGGCCGCGTTTTGCCAGGAAGTTGCCATCGACGCAGCCGCGCAGGCGGTTCTGTGGGAGAAGATCAAGCCGTCCGTCGTATGGGTTCAGTTCAGTCTTGGCTATGACCAGGGCCAGGCGCCCGTCGGTTGTCCCTGGACGACGCACTGCCCCGTGTGCGGCGGCATGCACGGGGCGGAGACTACCGCGGCCTACATCCATGACGAGCGGCCGCTGGAATTGCTGGGTTTCGTTCTGTCAACGACGCAGGTCCTCGCGCCGGACCCGTTGATTCCAGCCCGCTTCATCCGCGGCGTCACGGTGCGGCAGGGCGAGCGCGGCGTCGCGGCGCACGTCGTTGCGTACGCCCGGGAGCGGCACGCGGTGTTTCTCGAACTGGCCGCGCCGCTGGATGGTGCGCTGCCGCTGAGTTTTGATGCGAATAGGCCGCCTCCGTACCTCTATGTTGGCGGCATGCTGAAGAATGCGCGTCGGACCATCGCCATTCAGCCGGTGCGCCAAGGTGTCACGATCTCCGACAGGCTGCCGCCGGGAATTCCCGCCATGCTGTCCGCGGCCATCTTTGACACGACGGGCGACGCGGTCGGGGCCTCCATGGTTGACAGCCTGCCCGTGGACGGGAGTTGGAAGGGGGCGCCCCTGTCCTGGCCCATGGTCTCGACCGAAGAACTGGGGCGGTTGCGGGCCGACTTGGAACAGCGTGCGGAACGTGGCTTGCTGCGGGTGACCCTTCAGTTTCGGAGCCCAGCGCCCGGTGACAGATCGCGATATCTCGTTGACCGGGAAGATTATCCAACGCGTTGGGGAGAACGACCTGATGCCGCGGAGCAGAATGAGCTTGGGATTCTGGTCGATGCGCGGCGCGTGTTGGTTCTGGCCGGGTTGAGCCGCCGCAGGACAGGGCGGTTGCAGAGCATCCTGGTCTACCCGGCATCGGGCGAGCCGGTGCCGGCGCGGTTCGAGGGGAGCCTGGCGCACTACGGCGGCGTCTTGGCGACACTGGATACGCCGCTAGCCGGCGCGCTGAGTCTGTCCGGTGACGACTTGGCGGCGCGGCGCTTCAATCTGCTGATGGGCGTGACGGCGACGGTACAGGGCGAGAGTCGTTCATTCAGCGTGCACCCGACACGGATCCTCTGGTTGCGGCCGGGGTGGCAGGGCCAACTTTACCCGGCCTTGCTGGAACGGGACAACTCGACGTTTGTCTTCGATCTCAACGGGGACTTGCTGGCGCTGCCGCTTGCCGTGCGCATCCCGGTAGCCCTGAAGCGGGACCCGGGAATGGCTCCGGAACTGGACGAGGGCAGCCGCCAGTTGACGACGGCGGCCGCGTGTCTGCGCGACGTCCTGCGCGACCCTGCCGGACATGTCAACCCGGCCAACGTCCCGGTGGCCGAGTCGGACGAGGAACGCACGGCGTGGCTCGGTGTGATCCTGCAGCCATTGAATCCAAACCTGGCGGCGGAGCACAAGGTGTTCCACCTGACCCGCGACGGGCAGACGGGCGCCATCGTCTCCTACGTGTACCCCGATTCGCCGGCAGCGCAGGCCGGGATCAAGTCGGGCGACATTCTGCTGCGGCTTCATGTCGAGGGCCAGGCTGTGCCTCTGGAAGTCATTGCACGGGACTACGGTGGTTCCGGGGGCGGCGCGTTTCCTTGGGACAGCCTGGACGAGATGAACGACCGTGGGCTCGAGCACCTGCCGGCGCCCTGGCCGCCCATCCAGGATGACCTGACGGAAGCGCTGACGGAGATCGGGTTTGGCAAGAAGGTGAAGATCGAGCTGGTATCCGACGGTCAGGCCGCGAGTCGCGACACGGTCATCACGGAGAGTCCACCGCACTTCGAGTCGGCGCCGCGGTACAAGTCGGACTCTCTCGGGGTCACGGTTCGGGACTTGACGTTCGAGGTCCGGCGTCACCTGCAGATTGCCGCTGACGCATCCGGGGTGATTGTGGCGGGCATCAAGTCCGCGTCAAAGGCCTCCGTGGCCGGCATTCGTCCGTACGAGATCATCACCCATATCAATGGTCAGCCGGTGCGCAATGTGAAGGAATTTGAGGCATTGGCGGGGCAGGGGACCGAGCTGCGTTTCGCCGTCAAGCGGTTGCAGCGGGAACGGCAGGTGAAGATTCGCGTCGACGCGGATCCCGGGACCGGAAGGGGCGGCGGGACCGGCGCAGCACCCAACGCGCCGTGACCGAGTTGGTTAGGGACGGCGCCGGCGCGTGAGGGGGCGTTCGGTGGTGTGGGGCAGTTCCACGACGACCATCTGCAGGAGTCCCTTGCCGAGGTTGGCGGACGCGTGGGGGGTGCCGGCGCGGATGTAGAAGCTCTCGCCGGCGCGAACCTCTGCGTCCGGGCGCCCCGGTTGCTGCAGGGTCAGGACTCCGGCAAGGACCAGGCCGCACATGTCCGAGGTGTGCTGTTCCTGTTCGATGTGTCGCGTCTGAGGTCGGTACTCCTCGTAGGTGAGCACCGCTTTGACGTCCGGGTGTGCCGGGAAGAGGTAGCGCCAGAGCTTGTCGCCGTCATCCACGACCTGCATGCGTCGCTGCGGGATAACCAACACGCCTGCAGCGTCTTCACCGGCAACGCCGAAGAACTCGGGCGCCGAGACCTCGAGCGCCTCGAGGAGCTTCAGCAGTGTGGCAAGGGTGGGAGAACCGCGCCCGGCCTCGACCTTGGAGAGGAAGCTCACGGCCACCCCCGCCTTGAGGGCGAGCGCACGCATCGAAAAGCGCTGTTTCTCGCGGAGTTCGCGGAGGCGGTTGCCGACTTCCTGCGGGTTCATCATCGATGCAGCCTCGGTTAACTTGCCCGTGGTTTGCCTGACTGTTCACTTTAGTGTTCTCTAAAGAGAATGCAAGGCGGGAGGCGATGCGTCAGCACCCCCCGGGCCGCAGACGGCCCGGTCATGTGGGGATGTTACACGCGTCCGTCCGCGTCGCCCCACCGAGACGAGCTCGGTGGCGGCGCGGAGCAGGCCGCGAGTAACATGGTACCCCACGACTCCAAACTCGTGTTTTCTGGCAGGCTTTGTGACGGCAGCAACCACGCCGAGCCAGGTGTCGGGTGTCGGGTGTCGGGTGTCGAGGGGGGCAAGCGGCTTCTGACTTCGGCGTTCGACGTTCGAAGTTCAGCGTTCGACGTTCGTCTTGGTTCCGGCTACGCCGGGTTGGGAGTGAAAGGTGCAGGTCACGTAGGAGTTCACGCTTTAGCGTGTCTTTGAAGCGCGTCGGGAGCACGCCGAAGCTGTGAACTCCTACGGCGGGTCGAGAGGTCGGCACCCTATCACTGACGCTTCACGGGTTCTGACCGTAGGGTCTCGACTTTTTGCGGCGCAACCTGTATCGTGTAATGATTTTGCCGTTTCATTGTTGTGTAAAGGAGAAGAGCGATGGCCCATCCGAACGTCATCATCATTTTCGCGGACAACATCGGATACGGGGATTTCGGTTGCTACGGTTCGACGGTGCACCGGACCCCGCACATCGACCGGTTCGCCGCCGAGGGGATGCGGTTTACGAGTTGCTACAGTTGCAGCGGGGTGTGCACGCCGTCGCGTGCCAGCCTGCTGACCGGCTGTTATCCGCGGCGAGTGAACATGCATGTCAGCGGTGAGGGCAAGTGCGTGTTGATGGCGATTGACCACAAAGGGTTGAACCCGGATGAAGTCACGATCGCCAAGCTGCTGAAGAGTGCGGGGTATGCGACCCTGTGCGTCGGCAAGTGGCACTTGGGCGACCAGCCGCCGTTTCTGCCGACGCGGCACGGGTTCGACGAGTACTTCGGCATTCCTTACAGTGACGACATGACACCGGCGCCATCACGGCCGCACTGGCCGCCGCTGCCGCTGATGCGCGGCGAAAAGGTCATCGAGGCGCCCGTGGACCGTGACTACCTGACGAAGCGCTACACCGAGGAGGCGATCCGGTTCATCACCGAGAACCGGTCACGGCCGTTCTTCCTGTACCTGCCGCACGCCATGCCCGGCAGCACGAACCGCCCGTTCGCCAGCCGGGCGTTTCAAGGCAGGTCGGCCAATGGCCCGTACGGCGACAGCATCGAGGAGATGGACTGGTCGACGGGCGAGATCATGGCGACGCTGAAGCGTCTGGGGCTTGACGAGAACACGCTCGTGGTCTGGACGTCAGACAACGGCGCGGTCGGGCAGAACCCGCGACAGGGCAGCAACGGGCCGTTCAAGGGCTGGGGTTACAACACCTCGGAAGGCGCGATGCGCATGCCGTGCCTGGTTCGCTGGCCAGGCAAGGTCCCGGCCGGGACCGTCTGCGACGAGCTCTGCACGATGATGGATTTCCTGCCGACCAGCGCTGCGTTGGCGGGGGTCCGCCCGCCGTCCGGGCATATCATTGACGGCCAGGACCTGGGGGCGTTGATCACCGGCGCTCCGGGCGCGACGTCACGGTACGACGAGGCCGGGTTCTTCTACTACATGATGGAACAGTTGCAGGCGGTCCGCAGCGGGCCGTGGAAACTCTACCTGCCGCTGGAAAAGAAGATCGTCAGCGTGGACCGCAAGACGGCACCGAGCCGGGCCGAGTTGTTCGATGTCCGCAACGATCTGGGCGAACTGCACGAGGTCTCCGCTGCGCACCCGGAGGTCGTGGCGCGGCTGATGGCCCTGGCCGAAAAGGCGCGGGAGGACTTGGGCGACATGGACCGGGAGGGGCAGAACCAGCGCCCGGCCGGGTGGGTGGCGGACCCGAAACCGCAGGTGCTGGCACGATGACCCTGGAACCGATCCCCATCCTCATTGGCGGATTGATCGCCTTGGCCAGCCAGATGGCGGCGTTCTATTTTGCCCGGAAGAAGCGGCTGATCGACGACACACCGACCTCCAAGGTGCATGGCGTGTTCATCGGGCTGGTGGAACTGAAGGGCACGGTTGAGTGTGAGACGCCGCTGATCAGTCACCTGGCCGGCGGTGTCTGCGTGCACTACGCCTGGCAGGTCGAGGAGCACTGGTCGCGCACGGTGGTGGAAACGTACCGGGACGCCAAGGGCCACACCCACACGCGCACCCGGCACGAGAGCGGCTGGAAGGCGGTCGCCTCGGGCGGAGACAGCACGTCGTTCTACCTCAAGGACGACACCGGGGTCATCCGTGTGCTGCCGACGGGTGCAAGCATCGAGGCGTGCCAGGTCTTCAGTCGCGAGTGCCGGCAGGGCGACCCGTTGTACTACGGCAAAGGCCCGCTGGGCGCCGTGGCGCACTCGGACCACCGTCGGCGCTTCACGGAGCACGCCGTGCCGTTGCACGCGCAGCTCTACATTCTCGGTACGGCGCGCGAGCGGCAGGACGTGGTCGCGGCGGAGATCGCCGCGGCGCCCGATGCCTCGCAGTATCTGATCTCCGTGCGCAGCGAGGAGAAGATCAGCAGCGGCCTGGGCTGGGCGAAGTGGCTGTGGTTCCTGTTCGGGCTCGCGGCCGCGGCGGGTGGCGTGGCGGTTGCCACGGGCAACGTCCAGATGCAGACGCCGGCCCTCTATGGGCTGCTCCTGGCGGCGGGGGCGGTGTACCTTGCTGTGGCTGTGCTGGCGTGGTTGTGGATGGCCTTCAACAGCCTGGTGTCGTTGCGGCAGCGGGTGCGGCACGCGTGGTCGTTGATCGACGTGCAACTCAAGCGCCGCCATGACCTGATTCCCAACCTGGTGGCGGCGGTTGAGGGCCTGAAAGTGCACGAGCGCGAAACGCAGGAAGCACTGGCGCGGCTGCGGTCGCAGCTCCAGGCCACGCCGCCGGGGCAGGCGGGTGCAGACTTCAGCGGCTGCACCCCGGCCTGGCGTGCGGTGGTGGAGAAGTACCCGGAGCTCAAGGCGAACGAGGTGTTTCTCAAGCTCGGCGCGACCCTGATCGACACCGAACAACGGATCGCGCTGGCGCGTGGCTACTTCAACGACATCACGACATTCTACAACACCCGTTTGGAAATCATCCCCGACAGATTCCTGGCGCGACTCGGCGGGTTCCAGCCACAAACCCTGTTTGCCGCCGAGAACTTCGAGCGCGCGGCCGTGAAGGTAGACCTGGCCTCGTAGCGGGGTTGACCGAGGGGCGCTCCCGTCTCAGTCTCCGAGCGTCGCGAAGAGCCGAAGGTTGCGGACTTCGCAAGCACTGTCGGTGTTTTCCACGACGAGCTTCATGTGCATGCCGACGGGGTCGAGGCGGAAGGTTTGCCGCACGGTCTCCCCGGGGTGGCACGGGACGCCAAAGATGGCGACATCTTCGGTGTCGTAGTTCACTCCGTCGACGCTTGACTTCACCTCCAACTTGAGTCCGCCGGTAGCCTGGGGCGCATAAGCGCACTCGATGCTGAGGCCGATACGGCGGATGTGTTCGCAACTCATCGGCGGGCAATCAGCCAGGGCGGTCGCGCCGCTCGTGTCGAGGTGGTCGCGGGCGAGCAGCGGCATCCGGAGCGTGAACGGCCGCTGCGTGGCCAGGACCTGCACGCCGAGGTGTTCGTCGGTGCCGCGCGAGACGTAGCGCAACGTGTGGAAGAGGTAGATGAAGGGGTGCTCAACGTACGAATGCACTTCCGCGAACGCGGCGGCATCCGGGACACGGTCGCGCGGCACGATGGGGTTGTCGCGGTGCTTGACGAAGTGGCGTCCGTCCAGGCTGAAGGCGTAGCCGATGCTCTCCTTGGTGCAGAGCCGGGTCGGGTGCAGCTTGGCACCGCCGTAGAACATATGGTATACGCCGTCCTGGTGCGTGACCTTGGCCTCCGAGAAGCCGCCGTCGTCCCACTCGCCCATTTCGCCCGGACGCAGTACCGGGTCGGCCTCGACCTGCCACGGGCCTTCGGGGGCAGGGGAGGTCGCCACCGAGATCGGGCCGTAATCCGGACCGCTCGCGCCGATGGGGTGTTCGTTGTACATGTGGAACCGGTCGCCGACCTTCACCACGCCGCCGACATAGCCGAAGTTGCGGATAATCGGATTGGCGGGGTGCTTGGTCCACGGTCCGAGCGGGTGCGGTGCCGTGGCCAGTCCGACGTGGTGGTGCGGCAGAGGTGTCGCTGTGTCGTCGGGCGAGCGGCCGGAGTACCACATGTAGTACTTGTCTGTCCTGTCTCTGAGGATGAACGCGCACCCGACGTAGTGGTGGTCCCACTCGCCCGGTTGGCCGGAGCCCAGAACCGGGTTGTCCGGGTGCTTGGTCCATGGCCCGAGCGGGTGCGATGCGGTGGCGACACCGAGCTGGTAGCTCGCCTTGGCGGAAGCCCCGTGGTAATAGAGGTAGTACGTATCGTGGTCCTTGACAACGTCGGCCGCCTCGATGATGCGGTCGTCCCAGGCTCCCGTCGGGCCCGGTGTCAGGATCGGGTTCGGCCCGGGGATGTGGATGAACGGCCGGCACGCCAATTGCGCGGCGAGGGTCGAGTCCCATTCTGGGACTGAGGGGGTCAAGTTCGGGGACTCCTTTTGTGGCATGTTCCCATTCCCGCACTGCGAACGGCGGTCATGCCGCCATGACGAGGGCACTTGGGTCGGCCGGACCGCAACGCGGTGCAATGGCTTGGCGTGCCCCGCAATAGTCGCACCGTGTCGGCGTCGGTCCCAAGGTTGGGGGTGACAGATCACCTTCCGCCTGGTCGCCGGTCGGGGTCTCGACGATATCCACTTCGAGGTACGGTGTTACTCTACCACAACTCGCCGGGACTGCACGCGCTCGTCGTCCGTCGCAGCGCTGAGGTCTGTTCCCCTCCCTTGATCACCTCCGTCCCCGGAGCTAAGTTGTTTGAAGTCACCGGGCTTTCCTGACCTTGCCATTCGTTGGGTCGCGTGTCTGGGAGATGGGTTCTTCGTCTCTCCATCCCGGGCCGTTGTCCGTTTGTCGATAGTCTCGGAGGGTGCCACTGTGGGACCACCTGCCGCCCCGGTTCTGCCGGAGGCTTCCTTGCCCAAGGCCGGCGCCGGCGCGGCGGCGCCGGGAATCCTGGCCGGGGAGACCATCGGGACCGGTGTGGGCCCCTTGGGCGCTCTCTCCCCGACCCCCATCACGCCGGAGGTGACCGGGGCGAATCCACGTTGGGGGGCCATGGCATGGGGGCTTGCCGCCGCTGTCTGCGTGATCATCGGCTGGCTGCCTTTCCTGGCACAGAGCGGTCGGGTGGCCGTCGACGACGACTGGCACTTTTTCTACCATCAGTATGAAGCGGTTTGCCGGACCATTGTGGAGTACCATCAGTTTCCTTTCTGGAACGCCTGGCATACAGGTGGCACGCCACTGTTCGGTCATCCGCTCGTGGGGGTTTTTGGCATCGAGACCCTCCTGAGCTTGTTGTTGGGTACCGTGGTCGGCCTTAATCTTGCTGTGTCCGTGTACCTGGGCATCGGGTGCTGGGGCATGTGGTTGCTGCTGGCGGACTGGCTGGACAGTCGCCTGGCCCGTTTCTGGGGGACCGTGCTGTTCGGGCTTCAAGGCGCTTTGGCCTTGCATGTGGCGGCCGGGCATGTCGTGATGCTGGGCGTTGCCTGGTTGCCCCTGATTCTCCATCTGGCCCCACGCGTGCGTCGGTCCCGGACTGCCGCAGTGACCCTCGGCTTGTTGCTTGCCTTGGTGGTGAACGGGGCGATCCATTACCACACGGTTCATTTCATGATCGGTTTGGGGTGTTTCTTCTGCGTCCAGTTGTGCCGTCATTGGCGCGAACGGGAGTTTCGTCTGAACCTGCTGGGCATGAGTCTGCTCGTGTTGACTCTCTGCCTGTACCGTTGGGTGGTGTGCTCGGAGGTCTTTCTGGAGTTCCCCCGGGAGATGGACATCCCGATCAAGGTGCCGCTGTGGATGCTTCTGAAGGCATTGGTCTGGCCGGGGCAACACGCCGGGTCCTTCTATCCTGATCCGGTGCCGGGATGGCTGAAGTGGCACGAAATGGGGGCCTACGTCGGCGTCATCGCATTGGGGTTGTTCCTGTTTTCGGCCTTCAGGCGCCCCAGATGGTGGCACGTGGCGGCGTTTATCACAGCACTGTTGGCAATCGATTCCGCCACGCACTGGCTTCCCGGCTACTGGCTGCGGGAACTGCCCGTATTCAAGAGCATGTGGGTGGTGACGCGCTGGCGGTTGTATTCGGTTGTCTTCATAATACTCGGGGCGGCTGGTGGACTTGACCTCCTGCTGAAACGGTTTCCGATGTCGAGCATTGCAGGGAAGGTCGTCCGGGTTCTCCCCGCCCTCTCGATCGCGGGTCTTCTCTACAACCAGCATTACCAGTGGCGCCATGCACACTGGGAGTCCGAGGGTGGGCTTCTGAGCGCCGTTCATCTGGAGAGTTCGACACTGGTGAGCAGCGGGAACGTGGAGTTTCACCCCTATGCTGCCGTTCACAGGGGAGTCGGAATGCTGTTCGCGTATGAACCGTTGTTTGGTTACCCGACACGTTACCATAAAGGTTGCGCCTTGGACTACCGGACGTGCCGGATCGGCGTCGAGGACCCGCGCTACCCCGGCGAAGTGGCGGGGTTGGTTTCGCCGTTGCCGCAGCAGGACGTCGATTGGTCCCCCAACCGGATTCGGGTAGGGTTGGACCTGCCGAATCTGATCTACGTCAATCAGAATCCCGGCAGTTACTGGCGGCTTAACGGGGTGCAACTTTTCCCCGGCTGGCCTACCGTTGCGATGGAGGAATCTCTGGTTTTTGCCTGTACACGTCCGGGCGAGTACGTCCTGGCAGCCGTGCCCCCTGGCCATCAAAGGGCCTTGAGGTTGACTCTGGCGGCAGGCTTCCTGTTGCTTGTTTTCGCGATTGGCCCTTGGCGTCAGGCGAAGGGCTTGACCGGTTCTGGGCCAAGTGTAAGTTAGTTCGACGCGTTGCGCGGCATGTCAACCGTTCGGTATCAGCATCCCGAGAATGTGGCCGCAAAGGCATCGCGCCGAAAGCCCGAATTCGGTGTTCCCGTGACCCGGTGGTCGCCTGATGGCCGGTGGGCCATGTCGAGTGTCGCTCCGCAAATCTGAACAGCTGGTTGGGAACTCACGCTTACACGCCCATGCCGGATCGTCTTCATAGCATCATCGTCCCGGTCTACAACTCGAAAGAGACGTTGCCGATCCTGGTTGATCGTCTCGCTCTCGTTATGGGTGAGGCAGGATTGCCTTTCGAGTTGATTCTGGTTGACGACGGCAGCCGGGACGGGGCTTTTGAGGAGATTCGGCGCCTGGCGCAGCAGCACGCGTTTCTCCGTGGTTTCCGGCTCTCGAGGAACTTCGGTCACCAGGCGGCTCTGACGATTGGCTTGCAGAAGAGCCGGGGCGACGTCGTGGCGATCATTGACGATGACCTTCAAGACCCGCCCGAGTTGTTGCCGGAGTTCTTCCGGCGTCTCGAGGCCGGCGCCGACGTGGTGTATGGCACACGGCGCAAACGGAAGGAGGGGGTCTTTCGCAGGTTGCTCTATGCCGCGTTTTACCGAGTGTTGGGTCTGCTGTCGACGATCCGTATCCCCCCTGACGCTGGAGACTTCTGCGCCATGAACCGGCGGGTGGTGGACGCCATGCTCCAGTTTGTTGAGGCCAATCCTTTCCTGCGCGGGATCCGTTCATGGGTGGGCTTCAACCAGGTTGGGCTCGAGTATGAACGGGCCGCTCGCCTGCAGGGAGAGTCCGGGTACAGCATGAGGAAATACATTGGGTTCGCGATGGCGGGCATTCTCTCGTTCTCCTACATCCCTCTGCGATTGGCCATTCTGCTGGGGTTGATGACGGCCCTGGCTTGTCTGATCTTTGCGTGCTACGTCGTGTTTGCCTGGTTCTCCGGAGCGTTTAATGTCCCGGGCTACGCGTCGCTCATCGTGGTGATCGCCTTTCTGGGCAGCATGCAGCTTTTCTGCCTCGGGGTTATCGGGGAGTACCTGGCGCGCATCAACGACAATGCCAGGAAATGGCCTGTGGCCGTCATTGCCGAGAGTACAGGTGCCGAGGACCGGCCATGAACGTTCTTGTCCTTGGGGGAGACGGCTATCTGGGGTCGCATCTCGTTGACGAGGCGGTCGCTCTGGGACACCAAGTGACTGTGTTTGACCGTTTTCCGTACGGCACATCGCGGAACCTCGAACACCTCAGGGAACGAGTGCGGCTTGTTTCCGGCGAGTTTGTGAACGCGGACTCGTTGCGCCGGGCCGCGGAAGGGCAGGACATTGCCTACCATTTCATCTGCATGACGAGTCCTGCGGCAAGCTGGAATGATCCGTACATCGAAGTGGAAGGGAACTTGCGGGGGGCGCTGCAGTTGCTTGAGGTGCTGTCGGAGGCGAAGGTCCGTAAGGTCGTTTTTCCATCCTCGGGGGGAACCGTCTACGGAACGCATATTCAACCGGTCGGCGAGCAGATTCTACCCAAGCCCTCGAGCCCGTATGGGATCGCGAAACTGGCCACAGAGCATTTCCTGGAATACTACCGGCAGCGTACCGGTCTTGCTTACGACGTCTACCGGATCGGCAACGCCTACGGGCCACGTCAGCCTCTTGTCGGTCCGCAGGGGGTTGTCGGCATGTGGATGCAGTGCATTCTGGACGGGCGTGCCGTGACGGTGTACGGCGACCAGAGTGTCGTGCGCGACTATGTCTACGTCAAGGACATCGGGCGGCTCATGGCTTACTCCTTGCGCGATCCGGAGGCGTCGGATCTCTTCAATCTTGGAACGGGGATCGGGACCTCTGTGCTGGAGTTGCTCGAACTGTTCAAGCAGACCATCCATCAGCCGTTCGAGTACCAATTGCTTCCCCGGCGGACCTGCGACAATGTTTGCGTTGTCCTCGACAGTACGAAACTTCTTGCCCGCTTGCCGGGATTTCGGTATGCCACCTTGGCCGAGAAACTCCCGGAGACCTGGGACTACATCAAGCAACGGAACCGGCCATGACGCCAGCCCGTAGCCAGGTTGACAGCAACCCTCGTGCGCACCGTTCGGACGAAGACTTCGACCGTCACGCCGAGCACTACGACGAGGCGCTGGCCGGTGTCCTGCAGCCTTTTGGCGAGGATCCTTCCCACTTCGATGCCTGTAAGGTCGGGGCGCTGGAGCGGTGGATGCTCGGGAAGGGCGCTATGACGCCAACCCGCATCCTGGATTTCGGGTGCGGAGTCGGGCGCTTGTCCGTGCTTCTGGCCCAGCGGTTTTCGTCGGCGCGAGTCGTTGGCGTCGACGTCTCAAAGACCTCGCTGGAGGTTGCCGCGGCAAGGGGAGGCAACCTGGCCAATCTGTCTTTCTCGGAACAGGTTCCGGAGTCGGTTCAGTTCGACTTGATCATTGCCGCCAATGTTTTGCATCACATTCGGCCTCAGGAGAGGCGTGGGGTCCTGGTGTCGTTGCAGGACTGCCTTGCCCCGTCAGGCCAGGTCGCGATCTTCGAACACAACCCGTGGAACCCTTTGACGCGGTTCGTCGTGAGCCGGTGCGGTTTTGACGAAGGAGTTGAGCTTCTGAGCCTGCGTGCGTTGACCGCGATGGCTCGGATGGGAGGCTATGAGGTCGTTCAGCGGAGGTATCTTGTCTTCTTCCCCCGGGTGCTGCGCTTTCTGCGGCGCCGTGTAGAGCCCGCCCTTTCCCGGTTTCCGCTGGGTGCCCAATACATGTGTGGGATGCGGGTTAACCGCAAGACGGCTTAGCCTTACACCAAGAGCATGTCCGCAGTTTGCGATCAAGGGTCTCGATAATGGAAGCCCAGGGCTGACCTCTGACCACTTGGGTTGCGGGCAAGCCCGTCTCAGGCGGGAGGCTTTCAGAGTCGCCGCGCCGGCGCACGAACTCACTTCGCCTCGGCGGTGACGTTCCGAGATCCGCCGGGTTGCGTGGGTGTCAAACTCGTGAACCCAGAGAGATGGATCCCGAATGGCTCAGGCCGCACCGGGGACGGGGGTTCAGCGTTTCGCGGGTCACTGCACGTCCAGCACACCTTCGTCGGTGCGGGCGGTGATCCTCTGACCTGGCTGGACAATGATGAAGTCGTCGTCCCAGCGCGCGTGGAAGAGTTTGTCCATCAAGGTCCAGTCGCCGTCGCGGACTTCGAAGTCCCAGTTCCGTTCCCGGGCTTCGGCGTGGGTGGCTTCAATGAACTCGGTCTCGTCGCACACCCCCATCTTCAGGTACAGGAACTTGGAGTAGTTCTTGAGCCAGCCGCCCATGGTCTCGACGACGAAGTCGGCGTTCTCCTTGCCGTACTTTTCGACCATGTCCTCGTAACTCTCGGCGAGGCCGAGCGCACCCATGACACCCTGCTGCCCGTAAGCGGGGCGGTCGTAGTCGGTGCCGGAACGGTTCCGTTCCTTCCATCCGGTCGTCATGTAATAGGTGCCCGGGTGCGCATCAAAGTACTCGCGGTAGGCCGGGCGCGAGCCGAAGAAGAATGTGATGCAGTCGTGAGCGCGCGGGACGACCAGCGGGATGCTCCGGGCGGTGAGGCCGACAATGCCGTTGTTGCAGCGCGCGTACCCGAGCAGGATCGCGTCGTACCCGGCCTCGGGATCAACCGCGTCGACGGCTTCCTGGATCTTGGCGAGCATGTCCGCGGTCTTCAGGTCATGCAGACCCTTGCGCAGGAATTCGAGATCAACCATGTGCGGCGTTCGCGCCGCCAAGGCGCACGCTTCGCGGTAGATGATCTCGCAACCGATGAATTTGAGCTTCTTGCGGGGGGGCATGGTTTCAGATACTCCGGTGACACCCAACTAAGCGATGTGGCTATGGGAAAAGGCGCCATGGTCTGTCGTATTGCCCGGCGCAACACCAAGCCCGCCCCAAGCCTGCCCGCGAGGACGCGGGCGCTCCAAAGAAGCGCCTCTCTGGACCCGGTCGGTTGGTCTGAAGTCGGCGGGCATCGTCCTCCGAAGCTCCACAGGTTGACGGACTGGACCGGGGCAGGGGAACACGAACCGGGGCAGTGGGCGTTCAGCCCTGCTGCGCACGCCACCAGTCGATGGTCCGCTTCAGACCCTCGTCAAAGCCGACCTCGGCCTTGAACCCGAACTGGTCCAGCGCGCGACGGGTGTCGAGGCAACGGCGCGGTTGCCCGTCGGGCTTGCTGGGGTCCCAGACTAGGCGGCCGGTGAAGCCGGTCATCGCGCCGATCTTCTCCGCCAGGTCGCGGATGGTAATCTCGAAACCGGCTCCGACGTTGACCGGATCCGGGGCGTCGTAACGCTCGGCGGCCAGGGCGATGGCCCGAGCGGCATCCTTTGCGTAGAGGAACTCGCGACTGGCCGAACCGGTGCCCCAGACCTCCACCTCCGCGGCGCCCTTGTCCACCGCCTCGCAGAACTTACGGATCAGCGCGGGGATGACGTGGCTGGTCTGCGGGTCGAAATTGTCGCCTGGCCCATACAGGTTGACGGGAAGCAGGTAGATGCCGTTCAATCCGTACTGCTGCCGGTAGGCCTGGACCATGACGAGCAAGGCCTTTTTCGCCACGCCGTAGGGTGCGTTCGTTTCTTCGGGGTAACCGTTCCAGATGTCCTCTTCGCGGAACGGCACGGGGGTGAACTTCGGGTAGGCGCAGATGGTCCCGACCTGCACGAATTTCTTCACCGGTCGCTGCCGGGCCTGCTCGAGGAGGTGCAAGCCCATGGCCATGTTGGCGTAGAAAAAACGCCCGGGTTGGGCTTGGTTCGCACCGATCCCACCCACCTCAGCGGCCAAATGGATGACGATATCCGGGCGCAGGTCGTCGTACATGCGGACGACGTCAGCTTCGTGGGTCAGATCATAGTCCCGGCGGCGGGGCACAAGCAGGTTTGCCGGTGGCACGCCACGGCTCTGGAGTTCCTCGATCAGGTGCCGACCCAGGAATCCGGCGCCGCCGGTGACGACAATGCGTTGGGTGTGGATATCTGTCATGGAGCCTCTTGTAGAACCTTGTTTCCCGGGATGAGTGTTCAGGTGTTCAGGTGTCAGGTGTCGGGTGTCGGGTGTCGGGTGTCGGGTGTCGGGTGTCGGGTGTCGGGGGGGGGGGCTTCGGCGCTCAGCACTCGATTGCAGTCGGTCGCACTCGATAGCAGTCGATTGCGGTCGACCGTCTTTCCTGAACCCTGACCTCCGACCCTCCGTTCAGCGCTTCGGGCCGGACGCCTGCCGGTGCTCGGCGACCACGCGTTCCTCGCGTGCCAGTTCCCAATCGGACTCGACCATCATCGTGATCAGTTCCTTGAACGTCACCTTCGGTGTCCAGTTCAGGACGCGTCGGGCCTTGGCCGCATCGCCCTGCAGCACATCGACCTCGGCCGGGCGGAGGTACCGCGGGTCTGTCTTCACGAAGTCCTTCCAGTCCAGGCCGACCAGGCTGAACGTCAGTTCCAGTGCCTCACGCACCGAGTGGGATTCACCGGTGGCGACGACGTAGTCGTCCGCCTGCGGTTGCTGCAGCATCAGCCACATGGCCTCAACGTAGTCGCCGGCAAAACCCCAGTCGCGGCGCGCCTCGAGGTTGCCCAGGTACAACTCGTTCTGCAGCCCTTCCTTGATGCGCGTCACGGCGCGGGTGATTTTGCGGGTGACGAAGGTTTCGCCGCGGCGCGGGGACTCGTGATTGAATAGTATCCCATTGCACGCAAACATGTTATAGCTCTCTCGGTAGTTCACCGTTTGCCAGAACGCGTAGACCTTGGCGCAACCGTAGGGGCTGCGCGGGTGAAACGGCGTCGTCTCACTCTGTGGCACCTCGACGGACTTGCCGAACATCTCGCTCGATGAGGCTTGGTAGAACCGGACCTGCATGCCGGTGTCGCGAATGGCTTCGAGCAGCATCATGGTGCCCAGGCCGGTGGCGGTGACTGTGTACACCGGCTGATCAAAGCTGACGCGCACGTGGCTCTGTGCCGCCAGGTTGTACACCTCGTCGGGTTGGATGCGGGTCAGCACTTCGCGCAGGCCCACGCCGTCGGTCAGGTCGCCATAGTGCAGGCGCAGGCGAACCTGGCTGGCGTGCGGTTCCTGGTAGAGGTGCTCGATGCGACCCGTATTGAACGAACTGCTGCGCCGGATCAGGCCGTGTACATCATAGCCCTTGTTCAGCAGGAGCTCCGCAAGGTAACTGCCGTCCTGGCCGGTGATGCCGGTGATTAGTGCCTTCTTTGCCACGGAACGATCTCCTGGGATGGGGGGGATTCGGTGTTCGGTGTCGGTGTCGGGGGGGGGAGGCGCGTTTCGATGCCGAGGCGGTTCCTCGAAAACCTGAGCCATGCCTGACGCACGTGCACACCTGGCGGAGGTACAGCCCGCGAGACGCGGGCGCTCCAGGGTGAATCGTTTCTCCTGAACCCTGAACACCCGGCAGCTTCACCCGCGCAGGTACGCGTCGATCGCGGCGCCGGCGCGCATACCCTCCGCTATACCCTGCACCGCGGTCGTCCCGCCATTCACAATGTCCCCGCCCGCGAAGACGCCGGCGACACTCGTCGCGCCCGTCTCGGGTTCGGCGCGGACCCGTCCTTCGCGCGTGAAGCGGATCTCCTTGATGCTGTCCCTGAGCGCCGGCGCAATGCCCTGACCGAGCGCCTCGATGGCCATTTCCACTGCCAAAACGGACTCCGTGTCCGGCACGAGCACCGGCCGCCGGCGTCCCGACTCGTCCGGTTCCCCGAGTTCGGTGCGTGCGATGCGGATGCCGGTCAGTTGCCCGTTCGCATCCGTCAGGTAACTCAGAGGTTGAGTCAGAAGAAGGATGTGTCCGCCGGCGGCCAGGAAGGCGTCGCGTTCCTTGATCCAGGCCGGCATCTCCTTGAAGGAACGGCGATACAGGAGAAAGACGTCGCGGGCTCCGAGCCGCAGCGCTGTGGTTCCGGCGTCCATCGCCGTATTGCCGGCACCGAGGACGGCCACGCGTTTGGAGACCGCGAGGGGCTGGGCCGCCTTGGCGGCATTCAGGAACGGGACCGCGCCCATAGCGCCCTTTGCTTCGCCCAGGCCGGCGGAGTCGGAGAGGCCGAGCGCGAGGAACACGGCGTCGTGCGCCCGGCGCAGGTCGGCGAGATGCACGTCGCGGCCGAGCGCGGCGCCAAGCTTGAGCGTCAGGCGACCGGCGTCCCGGGCTGGCTTGATAATGGCCTCGATTTCCTCGGCGGCACTGCCGTAGCGGTCCTCGGGTATGGCCGTGTCAGGGGTCCCGCCCAGTCGATCACCCTTTTCGTAGAGTGTCACCGTGTGGCCCGTTTCCAGCAGACGAATGGCGCAGGCGAGCCCGGCCGGCCCACCCCCGACCACGGCAATGTTCTTGCCGCTTGGCGTGGCGGGCAGGGTGACGCCCGTGATGCCCTGGAGTCGCGCGGTCTTGGCGACGACCAACTGGATGTCCTGGATGGCGATCGGGTTCTCGCAGAACACGTTTTCCAGGCAGTGCCCCTGGCATTGCTCGGAGGCCGGACAGACCGCGCCGCACATTTCCGGCAGCACGTTGTTCTGCTTGAGAATGGTGTACGCGCGCGGGATGTTGCCGTCGCCAAAGGCCTTGATGAAGGCTGGGATGTCGATGCGTGCCGGGCAACCGTGGGTGCAGGTTGGTTCCTGGCAGTCGCGGCAGCGTCTGGCCTCGGCCATGAGCCGATCCAGCGAGAAGCGGCGCGCCATGCGGTACTTGGGGCCGTAGATGTCGCTGTCGCGCACCACGCATCCGGTCTGGCCGCCGTCGCGCATGATCTGGGTGCAGGCCGAGCAGGTCACGCAGCACTTGACCGGGTCCATCCGGCCGGTGGCGAGAATGTCCTTCACCGAGTCGGGGTAGGCGAACGAGGATCGGCCCTGACCGATGAGTGTGGCCCAGTGGCGCTGCAGCACCGCACCGGCCACGTTCGGCATGAACTGCCGCAACCACGCGTACCCGGAACCGATCACCGCCAGGTCCGGGTTGGCCGTCTGAATGGTGCGCACCGCGTGGATAAGCCGTGCCACGCCTTCCAGCGGGTGTTCCTCGGGGACCGGGCAGTTGCAGATGGGGAAGTCGTACGGCCGGTTGTAGTGAGGATTGAAGTAGGGGTTGCCGAGTGACACGTTCAGCAAGCGAACGCCGATCTCCTGCAGCCAGGCGATCAATTGCAGCGGTTCGGTGAGGTCGAGCTTGCGGAAGTCGGCCTTGTCGACCCCGAACCCGTACGGGTAGCTCAGGGCGTCGTAAACGTTCAGCCGTGTGGTGATGAGCAGCTTGGGCAGCTTGGCGGCAATCTTCGCCAGCGATTCGCGCAGCAATCGGGTGCGGTTCTCGAGACTGCCGCCATATCGGCCCTCGCGCGTGAACGAGGCGTGCAGTTCGGCGACCAGGTAGCGATGGCAGCTTTTCACGTCGACGCCGTCGAAACCTGCCGCCGTCGCCAGTTCCGCCGCGTGCAGGAACTTGTCCTGCAGCGCGTCGAGATACTCGTCGGTGACCAGGCGGTGGTCAGGCCCGAGCTTGTGGATCGGGTCGAGAATGGGGTTGCGGTGCGCGGTGATTGGAGCCGGCACGCCGGTCGGCTTGCTGTATCGCCCCGAGTGCGTCATCTGAAGGATGAGCAGAGGTTCGGCCCCCCTGGCCTTGCGCGCGGCGTCACGAGTCGCCTGAACCAGGCGCCGAAAGACATCGACATTGCCGTCGTGCAGCCAGAACTGACCGGGGTTCGACCGGCCCTCGGACACGACCGACGTCGCTTCGAACCAAATCAGGGCTGCGCCGCCTTCGGCGTACCGGCGGTAGCGCCGGTATGACAACTCGCCCGGAGTGCCGTTGCGGTCGGCGTCAAAGCCTTCCATGGGGTGCACGGTCAGGCGGTTCGGGAGGTTGAGAGACCCGATCTGCAGCGGCGTGCCGAGGATGGACACGTCGTCGACGGTCGGGATATCGAGGCCCAACTCCGCGCATTTTGCGCGCAGGTCACTGAGGTATCGAAGGTTGAAGTGTTCGTGTCTGGCCATGAGCTTCCTTTCCTGGCGTCCAAGATGGGACGGTCTGGCCGTGGCACGGCAAAGCCACGCCGCATCTCATGCAACCAGGCGCGGTCCCCGACTCTCCAAAGAGTAAGGGGATTTGCGGCAAAATCAAGGGTTCCAGCAGCAATCCCAGGGCTGTTTCAAGATCTGGCGCCGCGTCTCGGAAGGCCACGCCTCCGCGCGCACCAAGTAGGGGCGGCCTGTCCTCAGGCCGCCCCCCCGGCGTGGGGACACGCCGGGGGTACACCGCACGCGACAGTCACGAATCTTGAAACAGCCCTGCAGCAATCCAGAGGATGCATCAGCGCCTCCCGGCCGAAGGACCCCACCGCAAAAAGCCCAGAAGTCGCGTACAACGTAGCCACTGCAGCGACGAACGCAAGCTCAGGGTCGGCTGTAACGTCGGCCATGCAGGCCGATCTCCGACCCTTCTGCAAGGGGACGGCGATGAGAGGGTGTCCCTCGGACGTCTCCGTCTGAGGGACACCCTTCAGGACCTGTCGATATGGAACTCCCCAGACGTGTCTGTGGCTGCCACCGGCGTGGCCTACGGAGTGGCTGGCGTTTTGTCGACCGCCTTGTCTGTCGTCACAGCCTCTGTGGGCGCCGCAGGCGCGATGGCACGCGGCTTTCCCACCCGGCCGTGGGTCCACTCGCTGATGTAGCCCATGCTGTTGAGCACGGCGTAGATGATGTACAGCACGAACACCAGGACCACCACGCTGGGCCATGCGCTCTTCTTCTCCGCGTACGGGTCGACCAGCTCACGCTGCGAACCGGGCGGCAAGGTCGCCACTCCCGTCAACGAGGCCCCGAAGGGCACATTGATCTTGGCCTTGGCATTCACAGCCCAGCCGTTGGCGTCGAGGATCGGGCCCAGGTTGCGCTTCCGCAGTTTCAGGTAGGCAATCACCAACGCCGGCCCCGAGATCAGGAGCATGACGGCCACCAATGCGGCCAGGATCGCGAGCGGGCCGAGCTTGATGATGCCGGTGACATAGCCGAGCAGGACGGCGGCGAACGTGCCGATGGCGCCGAACGCAACGCCCAATGCGGCCACGGTTCCGACATCCACCTTCTTGGACGGCTCTGCAGGCTTCACAGTCTTGTCCGCCTGCGCCACTTTGGAGGCGGTGGTTTCCAGTTTGGCGGTCGCCCCGGCGTCGGCGGCCGCGGCGCGCTTGGCCACCTGCTCCTCGATCATGCGGACGAATTTCTTGTAGGGCGCCCAGAACGCTTGCCGCAGGCTGATGGGATTGTCGACGATCTTGGTGATGGTCGCGTCCCAGTCGCGGCCCTTGCGATCATAGAAGATGCCGTTCCGGCCCACCATCAGGTTGTCCGAGTCGCCGTCGGTGATGGCAGCCACGATCTGCATCTTCTCGCCTGTGCCCTTGCGAACGCAGTCGCAGTACGCGAGGTAAGCGCCGGCCAACCCGGCCATGGTTGCGTGGCGCCCGGCGTCTTCGACCGGGAGGGTGAGTTGACAACTGCGTTGGTCCAGGTAAAGCGTGCCGGCCTGGAAAATCGCGGGGTCGCCGCGATTGTAAAAGTCACTGAAGTTCACGAAATTCGTGCACAACAAATGCAGGTTGTGGTAGAGCCGCACCAGCTTGTCCACCGAGGCAATCGCGTTGGCAGTGCCTTCTTCGGCCTTGTCCTTGGCAATCAGTGCCGCCAGGTCATTCTTGGCTTTGCCCGCCAGAATGGCGTGGACGCGGGGCAACCCGAGTTTCTCCACCACGGCGCCCGCCTTGGCGGCCTGCCAGGCGTCGAACGCCGCCAACTTGCCGCACAGGGCCTTCCAGTCCGCCTCGCTCAGGTCCGTCCGCTCGCCGAGCAGCGGTTTGACCGCATCCGCGTGCAGGCGCGCCAGGGCATCACTCCAGGCCGGGTTGACACTGCCTTGGAGCGGCAGGGCTTTGCCAGCCTCGACGTGGGCCATTGGCAGGCTCGCGATCTCGGCCGACGTCGCGGTCAGGTCCTTCACGGTCAGAGCCAGGTACTCCTTCTCCTCGCGATTCAGAGCGCCTGCGGCGCGCGGGTCAAACGCGATGATCCGGCACCGGGCAAAGAAGTCGTCAACCTTGGTCTTTACCGCCTTGACCGCAGCCATGGCCGCGGCGGTCGCATCGCCCAAGGGCAAGAGCGTTTTGTCGGTTTCCGCCTTCTCGCACCAGGTCGAGTAGGCGACCGCCTCGGCAAAGAACGCGTCCACCTTGGCCTGCGAAATGCCCGGTTTGCCGGAGCGGTCCAGCTCGCTGCCGTGGCTGGCCATGATGTCGCGCATCACGGCCTTGGTCTCGTCATCCGTCGCCGAGAGTTCAGTGATCATGCCGTCGCCATTGAATGCGGTGCCGGCGAAGATCTTGGCCGGGTCCGTGTCCTCTTCCGTGATCACGCCGTCCGTCCGGTTCAGGTTGCCGAGAATGCGTTGCGCAGAGGCCAGGACCGCCTTGCCCTCAGCGGAGGCATCGTTGATGGCGCTGAGCGGCAGCTTGGCCGAACCCTTGCACAGGTCGTCCGGATTCTTGAGTAAGCCCGCGGCCCATTTCACGGCAGCGATCAACTCGCCGGCCCGGATCCGACCATCCTTGTCGGTGTCGATCAGTGTTAGGGTCTTGGCGTCAAAGTGCAGACCCGTGGTCGGACAGGCGAGCGCTACCCACAGCTTCTGGTCGAGCTGGTCCAGGTTCATGAGGTCGGCACCGGTCTCGATCCGAACCTGATCGAACCCACCGACTCGGGCAAACCGCCACGCGTGTTTGGCACTCATGAGCACGTCCTTTCGCATTCCTGTCATGGGGGCGTGTGAGCATCCGTCGGCGCAGACGGATTTCATCGTAATTCCATAACTCTAGGCGGTCTTGGGAAGAGCGCAAGGCGTGCCTGGTACACGTGAAGCGTCGGGCGCGAGCGGAAACGGATCCGCCAGACGGCATCCCGAACCGCAAACCCCGCTTGAATTCGGTTGCCCGCAACCGCCCCGCCGCCACGCCGGTGGTCATCCCGTGTCCGCAATCCGCGGCCGAGGATAGCCCCAAGGCTGGGCAACTGCAAGGCGAGGGCAGGAGTCCGTGAGCCGGCAAGAGCCGGCAACCGACCCCTGCCGGGAATGGACGAGAATGGACAAGGGTCAGGCTTTGGCGTTTGTAATCATGCAGCAGCTATTGTGAATTCGAGTGGCGGGCGGCGGGTGCCCGGGGTACGGGGCGAAGGCGGGGTAGTACACGGCTCGGAAGGCGGGCGGGGATGCGCGCGGTTGTCAGAATACGCCCTTGCTGCGCAGGCGGTAGCGGCGTGGCGAGACGCCGAACTGCTGGCGGAAACACGCGTAGAAGTGGCTCACACTGCGGAATCCGCAGTCGTGGACGACGTCGAGGATTTTCGCGTCATCCGCCGACAACTGGCGCGCCGCGTAGTCGAGCCGCGCGTCGTTGACCACTTCGCTGGGGGTCTTGCCCGTGTGCTGCTTCAGCACTCGCGAGACGTGCTCCAGGGAGCGGCCGGCCAGTGCCGCGAGCCCGCGCGGACCGCGCCGGAAGTGCTGTGGGGCACGGATGGCAAGGCAGGCCTGGCGCAGCCAGTCAGGCGCGCCGTGCCAGGCGGCCAGGCTGCCGCGACCGCCCAGTTCGTTCAGGAGGTTGAGCAGGAATCGATCGAGCGCCAGTTGCGAACGCGGTGCGGTGCGGAGCAGATCAAAGGCGCTGTACAGCCAGCGTGCCTGACCGGTGTTGAGCGTGACGGTTGCCGGCAGAGACGCGGCGACAGGCCAGAAATCGGGTGCTTCGGCGCTGTAGCGTTCACGCAGGAACCCGAGGTTGCGCGCCGGGAAGGCGAGGTTGATCATGCCAAATTCGCTCTGGGGTGTGCAGCTTACAGCGTGTCCGTCCGTAGGCCGCAGGAAGACGACCTGGTTTGGCGTCAGCGGGCGGCTCTGCCCGTTGACGTCGTGGCGGCCACTGCCGTGCGTAACCCAGAACAACTCGGCGAAGTCGTGGGCGTGGACGTCCACACTGCGCCAGTCGCGCGGCCCATTGGTCGCGAGGTGAAAGGCCTGGCCCGGTGCGGCGATGCTCTTCCAGGTGATGGTACGCATGAATATCAATATACCGCATTATTATGTCAACGTCACGGAAGAAAAACCGTGTTGCAGGGTGTACCGTTCTATCAATAAGCAGCAATGTGCTGCAGTCCCAAGGCCGGTGCTGGGATAGGAGGGCGGTTAGGGCAGGGGCGGGCCGGTCGGGACGACGAACGAGAAAGGACAGAACCATGACCTCGAGAGAGCGTCTTTTGACCGTTTTGCGCGGCGACATTCCGGACTGCGTGCCGGTGATGCCGGATTTCTCGAACATGATTCCGGTCAAGATGACCGGTAAGCCGTTCTGGCAGGTTTACCTCTACAACGACCCGCCGCACTGGGAGGCGTACGTGAACTGCGCCAAGTTCTTCAACGTCGATTCGCTGATGGACGGGTACTTCCCGCTGCACCTGCCCGACCCCGATGCGGCGCGGAATGCGCCGCCGTGGCAGGATTTCATCGTCTCGCGCACTTCCGAGATGCTTGTGGTGCAGTCGTCCTACGTGGACAACGGCAAGCGCGTCTGGGCGCCGCATGTGCGGGTGTACTATGTCGCCGATCCGCCGACACACAGTGTGAAGCCGGAGAAGATCGGGCTGCCGCCCGTGCCGACGACGTGGGCGCCGGTCGAGGGCGTGAAGCAGTTTGACCGCGGTCCGGCGGGGTTAGCCCGGGCCAAGGCCATGTTGGGCGACCAGGGCCTGATCGGGGTCTGGGGCGGCGCCAGCACGTGCGCCTTTTCGGGCGAGGATGGGGTCTACCAGTACTACGACAACCCGGACAAGCACGAGAAGTGGGCGCGGGACCGCGTCGTCGCGGCGGAGAAGCATTTCCAGCGCATCATGGCGATGCCGGTCAAGCCGGATTTCATCGCTGTGGGCGGCTCGGGAACACTGATTTGGCAGACGGTCGAGATGTTCCGCAAAGTGGCGTTGCCGGCCGTGAAGCGCGTCATCGAACTGGCGACGGCGGCTGGGCTGCCGACGCACGTGCACTCGTGCGGGCCGGAGCGCGAACTGGTCAAGATCATGGCCGAGGAGACGGGCCTGACCGTGATCGACCCGTTGGAGATCCCGCCCATGGGCGACTGCAACCTGGCCGAGCTCAAGCGCCTGTACGGGAAGAAGATCACGCTCAAGGGCAACCTGCATACGACCGAAGTGATGCTGCGCGGGTCGGTCAAGGACGTGATTGCGGCGTCAAAGAAGGCCATCGACGATGCCGGCGACGGCGGCCGGTTCGTTCTTTCCACCGGTGACCAGTGCGGGCGCGACACGCCGTTTGAGAACCTGTACGCCATGATCGAGACCGCGCGCACCTACGGCCGGTACGACCAGGCGACCGGCAAGTGTCTGCGCGGGCAGGGCTGAGGGATGGAAGCTGAGGCGCGGGGGCGGGGACTCCGTCGGGGCGACTGGCCGCGACGCGGTGATCCTGTGGCGACCGCCTCGATCCCCTGACGGGAAAACGCGGTGAGCAAGGCTGGAGCCATGCTCTACTTTCGGGGAGTTTACGCGCAGGGGCGACGGGGGCCCATACCACGGTGCGATCAAGGTGATCGGAAGGGGACTGCACTGCAGTCCTGCCACAGAGGGCCAGTGGTGCCCTTTGGACACCCCACGGGACTTTGCCCGGCCGTGCATCGATGAAGTCGATGCGCGGCCGGGCAAAGTCCAACGGGATTCCAAAGGGACGAGTCCCTTTGGCGGGGGTGTGGGGGCAGAGCCACCACTCGACGACTTGGGTCGCGACTGGGACTCAGAACAGGCCGTTGCACGAGGCGATGGCGGCGGGGTCGTCGGGGGCGACGAGCACGACGCTGCCGTCGTCGTAGAGGATGTTCTCGTTGCCGGCGTGGCGGAAAACGGTCCACTTGGTCAGGGGCCAGGAGCCGTAGCCGCCGAGCGGCACGGTGTTGTTGGCGCTCTCGACGAGCACGGGGATGGTGCCGTGACTCTTCGCGAGTTGGCGACGGTGTTTGATGCCGTAGTTGCCGTTGGTGGGCCAGCCTTCCGGATTCGTCGCGTAGGGGAGCCCGAAGCAGTCCATGTAGCCGTAACTGAAGCAGAACTTCTTCTCGCCCAGGCTGTTCGGGGCAGGCTTGGCGTCGGTCGGGCAGGCGAAGAGACCTCCCGGGCCTTCGGCTTCGGTGCCGAGGTAGCCGTTGTTCACCAGCGTCTGCCACCAGACCCCTTCGACTCTGGCGCGTTCGGGGAACTCGGTCGGGAACGACTTGGGCAGCTTGTCGGGTGCGGGGAGTCGCGCGGGCAGGATCCAGCCGTCGTGATCGTCGGCGAACGACGTCCAGGCGACGCCGATGCGTTTCATGTTCAGGGCGCACCGCGCCTGCTGGGTCTTCTCTCGCGCCTGGGCGACCCCGGTCGCCAGCAGCGTGCCAGCGAGTACGGAGAGAATGCCGATGACGACGAGGAGCTCGATGAGAGTGAAGCAACGCGGGTTCCCAGACCGCCTGAAGGCGGGACTACGAGCCAGGGCGTCCGTTTCTACGCGTGGTCGGACTTCTGTCTCAGGATGGTGCATGGCTGTTCCTCGGTTCGGGACACTCGCACGGACGAGTGCGTATTCGGTGTCACTCCACCAGCATCTGCAGGGAGATCTTGACCAGTTCGTTTTCCACCGCGTCGAGGTCGACGCTGCCTTGGGGACGGAACTGCTGCTCGAGCTCTTGCCGGACTTTCTCGACCTGCTCCGGGGTGAACTTCTCGGCGGCGGCCCAATCGGCAATCTTCGCGTCCATGACGCCGCGGTTCTTCTGCCAGCGTGCGTCGAGCTTGGCGTCGAGGTCTTCCCGGGCGCGGTAGATGGCGAACAAGTCGGCCGCGAGCGCGCCGCCGTCCTTGCCGAGCTTCAGGAACGCGGTCAGGTCTGGCAATTCCTTCATCCTCTCCGCCTCGATGGCGGTCTTCAGGCTGACCAGCCCATTGATGCTGGCGTTGTCAGCCATGCAGGTCTTGGCTAACTCGAGCGCGGACGTCGCAGACTGTGCGGACTCCGCAAACTTGCCGTCGAGGAACTGCGCGAACGCGGTGAGGAACAGGCAGTGCAGCTTGAGGCCCTGGCTAGATGTGGACTTGCCGACCTTGTCCAGGGCCACAACGGCGCCGGCATAGCCGCGCTTGCCCTTGTCGGACACGCCAGCCTTGAGGAAGAGCCGGTAGGCATCGAGGAACTCCGGCGTGGCGTCGGGGACCTTCAGGTCCGCGAGTGTGAGCTTGTCCGGCTCGGGCAGCGCCGGTGCGTCCTGGGCGTGTGCGGTTGTCACGGCGCCGGCCCAGGCCAGGAACGCGGCGGCGGCCCAGGCGCGCCAGGCAGCCGCGGGCAGTGGCGCGGGACCTCCGAAACCGCAGCGGGGTGCTCCGGCTGGCGCAATCTGCTTCGGCGCGAGACGCGCCGAGCCACTGCGGCCGGAATTTCGCGAGACTGGATTCATCCGCGCGGACTGCAGTCTGCGACGGCTTGGTTGTGCAGGGGTTCATTGGGCCTCCCGCAGTTTGACATTCTTCGTTTCGGTCGTGCCGGTGGCGACGTCGCGCGCGACGAGTTTCCATGTGCCCGGCTTGCCGTTGAGCGCCAGCGGGATCGTGCCTTGGACGTGGCCTGCGGGCGCGGCCAGGTTCCACGAATAGTGGTCCGCCTCGCGGCCGTCCGGGTCGACGAACGTAACCCGGACAATGTGGAGTTCGGGTGTCGCGCCGTCCGTTTTGACGTCGACACGATAGTGCAGCGTTTCGCCGGGCGCCGCCTTGCCCGGCACGTCGACATCGAGACCCTTGACGCGGTAGGGCAGCAGGCTGTAGAAGTCCGCATCGCCGGGACGAATGACCGCCTTGATCCGGTCTGTCTTGCCGACGTAGCGACCGTTGCGGATGTCGTAGACGTGGAACGTACCGTCCAGGCCGATGGTGGTCGGCACGGGTGCAGGCGGCTCGGACTTGCCGGCGGTTGCGGCGTCCGCACCGGCCTTGGCGAGGGCCGCAGCCTGGGCGCGGCACGGGTGCTGGAGCAGGCCGAGGTAGCGCAGGCTGCCGGCGTGGTGGCGGTAGGCGCGCAGGCCTTCGACCGCGGGCGAAACGGTCAGTTCCGACGCGAGTCCAGCCTGTCCGGCCAATACCTCGAACAGGGCTTTGACCTGCGGCGCCTGTTCGGTGAGTTTCTCGACCTCGATGGCGAGCACGCCGGCATTGCGCTGGTACGCGTGCAGCGAGAAGTTCCAGAGCATGGCCTTGCCGCTGCCGAACGTGTTGGTGACCAGTGCCGGTGCCTCGCCCGCCTTGGCCACGGCCTGGCCGCTGGCCAGCTTCAGCGTGGCGTCCGTGTAGGTCTTCGGGAAGGTGTCGGGGAAGGGCGCGCCGGCGAACGTGACGGTGCCGTCCTTGACGGCCTTGGGCCCAGGCTCCTGAGTGACGCCGAACACGTCGTCCAGAGCGCCATTGCCGGACCAGGCCTTGCCGTGCTCGTCGCAGACGCCCGGGCGCAGGTCGGCAATGACCGTGCCGCCGTTCTTCACGAAGGCGCGGATGTTCTCGGCCTCCTGTTTCGACAGCGCCTGAGCGAACGGCAGGAACAGGAACCGGTACTTGCCTTTCTCGAGAATGCCTTCGGCGACTTGCCGGTACGAGACGATGCGGAACTGCCGGCGCGTGTCTTCCATGAGCGGAATGAGACTGCGCAGGACGTCCTGCTGCACGCCGCTCATGCCGCAGAGCGTGGCGGCGTGAATGCTGCTCGGCGAGTAGAGGATGGCGGTGGCGTCGTTTTCGCGTGTGGCGTGCATGATGAGCTTGCCCGGGCCGTGCTTGATGTCACGCATTTCGGGGAGGTTGGTTTGGAAGCACTCGAAGAAGGAGAAGTCCGGCGCCATGACGCTGCCGTGCCCGACACCGTTGTCCGCGACGCAGGCGTACCAGACCCAGAACGAGTTCGAGCCGCGGAACAGGTGCCGCCAGGGGATGTAGCGGTTGTAGGTCTGGCTGGGCCAGTCGTGATAGCGCTTGTACTCCTCGTAGCTGCCGAACCAGCCGGTGCTCACCAGCGTGCCCGGCTGGCTGAGGTCGACGATGGCGTAGGGCGAGAAGACGCCGTCGTAGGTGTTGTTCAGGCGCATGATGCGCATGATCTTGTCGAACTCGAAACCCTCGAAGCTGCCGATGTTGTCGTAGTCCGTGCCCTCGTAGCCGACCCGCGCGTCCGGGATGACCGACTGGATGCTGTCGCGGCAGACGCCCTGGAAGTCGGCCCAGACGCTTTCCATGTGCCGGCGGTAGTCGACCCACAACGGCCCGAGCGTCGGCGTCTTCATGGCATCCGCGAGAGTGACCGGCTGAACCTCGTCGAACGAGGCGTACTTCGTGCCGTACTCCTGGTTGACCGCGTCGAGGTTACCATACTCGCGCTTGAGGGACTCGTGGAAAACAGCGACGCAAGCGGGTGAGAAGCAGAGCTCGTTCTGGGTCGCCCACTGGAGATGGCACTCGTCGCCCATGGAGAACTCGGAGACGGAGAAGGGCTTCAGCCTTGCGGCGATGTCCGAGAGCTTCTTCGCTTCGGCCGCGCGGTCGGCGGCGTCGGAGAGGCAGGGCTTGCGGATGTGGACGTCGGGGCCTTTGGCCGTCTTGCCGAACTCCTCGTCCGGGTGGATGCGGGTGGCGTACGGGAGGTGCCACATGTCTGCGAGCGGGACCAGTGTGGTGAACCCGGTGTACTGCGTGTCGTACCCCGCTTCGCGGCAGGCGCGATACGCATGGTATCCCAGGTACGTGTTCGCGGCGCACTGGCCCACACCCCAGATGACATAGCGCGAGTCGTCGGGCGGTCTGAGATCGGAAACAGAGTACGCGGCCCGCTTCCGGGCGAGCACCTCAGCCGCGCGGCAGAGCTCGGCCTCGACGTACTGAACGATGGACAACGGCACGGTGGCAGGGAGCTGGAAGGCGACGTCCTCCGTGGCGGCGTCCGCCGTGGGGACCGGCACGGTCACCTCGGCGGTCACGCGACCGTAAAGATCACGTTGCCGGACGTGCAGCATCAGGCCCTGGTCGCCGGGTTTCAGAGTGAGTGAGGCCGTTCCGGACACGGGTTCGCTCTTGCCGAAACTGGCGGCCACGGTCAGTGCGCTGATAGCACTGGCCGAGCTGACCGGGACGAACGCCGAACCGAAATCGATGATCTTGCCGTCCTCGAGCACCCAGAGGTCGGCGAAGCAGTCGCCGGCCGGGACTTTGGGGAAGGCGAACTGCACCGGGGCATTGCCGCCGGCGAGGTCGAGGCGCCGCTCTTCCGATGCCAGTACCTGGTTGTCGCGGTTGCGCAGCACGAACCGGCACAGGACTTTGCGCGGTCCGGTGGCGGCGAGGGTGAACTGGAGCGGAGTCAGGGCGTCACGGTCCCGGGGCTGGAGCGATTCGCCCCGGACTTGGACCGGCGGTAGCTGCCCGGCCGCGGCCTGCATCAGGTGTATGACAAAGCCCAGGTAGTAGTCGTACTCGACCAAGTTGAGTTCGAGCCCACCCGGCCAGGGCGGCGTGAAGGCCTGCGGCGGCCACACGCGGAAGCCCTTCAGCAACGTGATGGTGCCGTTGCCGAACCGGAAGGCGGCGACCGCGTTCTTGAGGAAGGTTGCGGAGTCCGCGGCGTCGCGGTAGGCGGGCAAGCCCTTGAACGGGACCAGGAAATCCAGCAGTGGCTGAGCCGTGTCCTTGGCTGTGGCGCGCTTGAGGTACTCGTCGGCACTGGCGGCGACGGCGATCATGGGCGTGCCGTCCTTCACCTTCTTCAGAATGCGGTAACGTTCCCAGAGGCTGAGCCAGTTCCAGTTCTCGACCCCGACCACGATGAGCTGGTTGGGTGCATCGAGTTTCTCCTGCAGGTCGCGGCGGTAGTCGTCCTTCTTCAGGGGCGGGGTGCTGAAGCCTTCGGGCGTGGGCCGGGCCGGGATGGCGTAGACCTGGTAGTCCAGATCCGTGCGTTGTGCGATCTCGACGACTTCGCGCATGGCGTGCTGGGACATGATGAACAGGACCCGGAGCGGCGCGCCCTGCGCCGGCTTGAGCCAGGCAATGTGCGGAGTGGCGAACTCGGTGCTGGGCGCAAGAACCTTGGGGTCAAAGTCGCCGGAGAGCGCGGCGCGGGCGCCTGTGGCGGCCGTCAGACCGAGCAAGCCCAGTGCGGCGGCGATGGCGAGAGAGCGGCCTGATGGTTGGCACGGCATCCTACGGGTGCGCGACGGGCGGACATCGGTTGGAGTAGGTCGCATGACAGTTCCTCCATGGTCTGCGGGTACGGTCGTCACGTTTCTGAACTTGGGTTTCGGTGGCAGGCGGCGCGACCGGCGCGGGAAGGGAAGCCGACCGTCCCCGTTCGTAGTTCCGCCTTCAGGCGGTCTTCGTTTCCCGTGGCCACGTGCCGTCCGGACCGCGTGAACGCGGAACTACAAGCCTGGGCCGTGACGATCCGGGGCTGGGTTGGGGGGCATTGGGTCATTCGAACAGTGTCTCCATCAGGAGCAGGTCGCGCAGTTCATCGCTTTTCTCGCGCCGAAGTAGGGCACTCGGGCCGGGACGGCCCCGAGCACCCTACCGCAGTCCCGGAGGTCCCGCGCCACTGCCGTTCTGTTGACGGTCTTGGTAGACGGTGAGTTGCTCGTGCGAGAACACGGATGGACTCCGATGTCGGTTAGGTTCTGGACAAGGTTCTGGACTAGGTTTGCCGTGGGGGAATGCCATTGGTCCGTCAGGTGTTTCCCTTCCCCTACTTCACCGTCACCGTGGCATGCCAGAGGAAGCGCGTGCTGCGGTCGGGTGTGACGGGCAGCAGTGGGTGCGTGTAAAGGTACTCGACCGCCGCAGTGGCGACGGGGAGCGCGACGTCGGGGTTGGGGCCGAATCCGCCGATGCGCCAGAGCCAGCCCCAGCCCTTGAGGCGGTAGCCGCCGATAAAGTCGGCGCATTCGCCCGCGACGAGGGTGACGTGTTCCGAGGCGTTGGCGCCGCGCGACAGGCCGCGGTTGACGGCGCTCGAGAGCGTCTGGACGCGTGCGGTCAGTTCGGTGCCGAGCCACTCGGTACCGGTCGGCGTGACGCGCATGGGCTCGGGCGCCTGTCCAACGTCAGCCATGTCGACGGGGATGCCGATGATGCCGGCCCCCGATGTCCCTAAATTCTCGCCCTTGGCATCCCCTGCGGAGAACGTGTGGTAGAACGGGTAGGCGCCGGTCTCCCACCAGGTGCCGCCGTTCTCGACATACGACTTGACGCTGAGCAGCATGTCGCGCCACGTGCCGCGTCCGGCCGTCGGGAGACTTTCGCCGTACGGGTTGACGATGGCGAACCACGCGGTCGGGCCAGCGTGGAGCGCGGCGGTCAGGTCCGCGGCGGTGGTGATCCGCCGCACAGTGAGCCCCAGTTCCGTGGCGAGCCGCGATGTTTCGAAGGCCTGCGCCCACGCGTCGGGCGTGATGCCGGTGCCGCGCGGCTTGATGTCCGGGCCGACGTCGAGCACGCCGATGGCGGGCTTGGCGCCCGGCCAGTCGCGTGGTGCTTTCCCGGCCAGGTCTGCGGGCGCTTCGACGCGTTTCTCTGCCGGCCGCGCCGGGATCGTCAGGCGCAGAACGCCGTCACGAGCAGCGACGTCGGACGGCGGTTGGTCGGCAAACGTGACCGTGACGGTACCCGTGACGGGTTCGGGGAGGAGCACGGCGACTTCGGTCTGTTGCGGGGCGTAGGGGTAGACGTCGAACCTGCCGCCGGTGCCCTGGGTCACGAAGTCGATGGTGTCGGTGCCGGCGTCGAGGTCCCCGACACGCTTCGCGTCCGTGGCAACCAAGCCGGGCGCGGTGGCGAGGAACCCGTACGGTGCGATCTCCGCGCCCTGTTCCGTGAGCGGGCGCGGGCCGAGGTTGGCGACGATGCGGACATCGCCGTAGGTGGCGCGGATCGTGCCGTCGTCGTCGTCGCCCGGAGTGCTGCCCCAGTCGTGCTTGAACTCGCGCAGCGGCTGGCCGATCTGGCGGGCGCAGACGCTTTTCTGGATGCGGTCCAGCCAGTAGAGCCACTCGCGCGGTCGGTCGGCGGTCAGGGCCGTGCCGTTGATGCGGTAGCTCATCGCATAGCCGATCCCGAGCGTCCACGCCAAGACGCGGCGATGGGTGACGAACTGGCCGAGGTCGTGGTGGATCATGGCGCATTTGTCGTGTGCGACGTACTGCGCGATCGGGAAAATTTCCCAGTTCGAGGTCGGGTAGACGCCCTTCAGTGGCCGCGCCCAGTCGGGTGTCCAATCGCCCGCCACAACCGCCCAACTTAGGCCGCAGAGCTGGACCTCGTAGTTGACGACACCGGCCCAGCCGTCTTCAGTCGAGAGTGGCTTGGTGCGACTGTCTTCATCGACCATGGAGATCATGCCGTCAAAGTAGGCGTAGGGCGTGGGGCTCGCCGGATTGGTGTCGTAAGTCCAGGTCCGCGCGCCGCACTGGTCCTGGAACAGGACATCGACCGGGTACTCGTCGGTGAACTCGCGCACCGTCTTGCGGTTCGCGGCCTGCACTTTCGGGTGCCAGTGGCAGACGGTCCAACCGTCGTTCTTGGCGCTGCCGTATGACTCGTAGTGTGGTTTGCCGTCGAGGCCTTTGGCCAACGGTTCTTCGCCGTCGCGCTCGAACGTCGGCCCTTTCGGGTGATCGCACCACCACGTCGGGTTGGTGTAGGGGACCATGAGGTGGCCGAGTTCGTGGCCGCGGTCGAAGAAGCGCCGGAACTCCTCGGGCGTGGCGTAACTCGGGTGCGGCGGCAGGTGGTCGGGGTACTCCTTGTCGAACCCGCCCTTGAGGTATGAGGAGAAATGGACCTGCGATGGGACCGGCAGCAGGTGCATGAACTCGAGCTCTTCCTTGGCCGTGCCGTCGTACTTGACGAGCACGGAGTTCTTGAACTTGTCGAGCACGTCCGGCTTCATCTTGTCCTCGAGCCGGCGCGTGATCTGGTTCGTCTCGCAGAAGGCGACCAGGCCCTGCGGCGCGGTGTTGCCGACGGTCAGGCGCACCCGCGGCGTGAGCCACGTGGCGCCTTTGGCGACGTACGTACCGAACGGCCGCTCGCACCAACCGCCCTGTGCGTCGCCGCCGCAGGACAGGGAACCCGGGACGAACAGCGCTTGCTGGTCTTTGGCGCCGGCCCACGGTTCCCAAGTGCGCGGTTGCACGCCGAAAACGGAGGCGGATCCCGTTCCCGTATCGATGTGCAGGAAGTCGGCGAAGGCCGGCGGATAGTGGCTTCTGCAGGTGTTGAACGGTTGCGGCCGTAATTCGATGAAGAACGGGTAGCCGCCGGTTTCGAACCAGTGCCCGCCTGCCTTCACGTAGGCGCCAATGGCGTCGACAACGGCAGGCATGCCGCTGTCGCGCGGCACAGGGACGCGCTCGCCGTACGGGTTGAGGATGGCGATGAAATCGCTGCCTTTCAGGGCGGCGAGCAGGTCGGGGACGGTGTTGAGTTCGACGCGTTCGGCCTGGTGTGCTCTCACGGCATTGCAACCGCCGAGTGCGTCGGTCCAGTCCGACACCGGTACGGATCCCCAGGCGCCGCCGCGTGGGCCCTGGCTGAGTGCGATGCAACCGACCTTGGAGCGACCCTTGCCGGCGTCCGCCGAGACGACCTTGTCCGCGAGGGTGGCGACCAGTTTCAGGACGTGCGGGATGTCGTCGGTGCCGACGCTGCCGCCGACGCGCCAGAGCATGCCTTTGCCGCCGAGCCGGCTTCCGGAGAGGTACGCGCCGTTGTCCGAGTCGACGAGCACGAGGTCGGCCTGGCCGGTCGCGGGCGGGCGGTTGACGACGATCTTTGCGTGCGCGAACCGTTTGGCCAGCGCGGCGCCGAGCCACTGTTCGCCGTCGGGAGTCACGCGCACTGCGACAGGCGGGTCCTTGTCCGGGCGCTGGTTCAGTGGGCCGCCGTAGAGCGAGACATAGGCGCTGGGGCCCGTGGTCTGGGTGGTCCAGCCCGCCGGGCTCTCGTCGGGTTGCGGCTGGAAGAAGGCGGCTTTGAAGGCGATGCCCGGGGCGCGGAAACCGCCGACCGGGTAGACGAACTGCTGCACGCCCGCCGGGTCGAAACGCAGTCGTGCGGGGAGCGCAAACTCGAGTACCGTGTCCTTCTTCGGTGCGACGGTGGCGCGGAACTCGACGCCGGTGTCAAATGCGGTGGCCAGCACGGTGACGTCGGCCTCGGCGCTGGTGAAGGTGAGCCGCACGGTGCCGGCGGCGGTGTCCGGTTCGATGCGGCAGATGCGGTCGGGCGAGTCGGCCGCGAAGTCCGCAGCCTCGAGTTCCGTCTTGTCTTGGAATCTGAGCCACCACAGGCCCTGTTCGCCGCCGGTCCAGATCGGCCGTGTCTCTCCGGGCTTGGTGATGGACAGAATGTTGCCGTTCCGCGTGCTGAGACTGACCGCGTAACTGCCGCCGCTCAGGAGCAGCGTGTCGCCTGTCTCCTGGATCCGCACCGCGGTGCGCGGCAGGTTGGGGTCAGGGGCGAGAACCGGCGCGGTCGACGCGCCGCTCTGGGTGTTCTGGCACGCACTGAGCAGGCAGAGCAGGGCGCCGAGAGCGACGGTACGACCGGCTTGCGGGGCGGGGCAGGTTGTCAGGGACATGCGGGCCTCCGGGGGAGAGGGTTTGGTACCAGGGCTCAGGGCTCAGAGCATCGTTGCGGAGCGCCTGGCCGCGTCACGTTTGAAACATGTCGCTGGAAAGGCCATAGAGCAAGTCCTGGTGGTTCCGTGGGCACGTTTGCGAACGCCGCGACGGGGGCTATGTTCACGCCCGACGCCGGCCAGCGTGGGGGCGGGACACGGACGCGCAAGCGCGGGGCGCGCGCAACGTGGCGGCGTGTGTGGCGATGCCAGAGGGGGTGTTGAGCGAGGCGGTGCGCCCCGCGCCCGTCTGAAGCACGGGCGCACACTTCCGGCTGAAAGCCGGGACTCTGGCGGGGAATGGCAGAGTCTGACGTCTGAGTCCTGCCTTCAGGCGGAAGTGGGCGCGAGTCTTCAGCGAGCGCAGGGGACACGCGGTGTGGCGGGACGGGATGACGAGGGAGGTATCTGATGTCAGACCAGGGAAGTGACTTGCCGGACGTGACCCAAAGGCTGGAAGCGGACATTCCGCGCTCCGGCGTGACCATCACCGAGTTCATGGCCAAGCACGGCATCGAGGGCGGCGTGCGGCTGCAGAAGGACGATACGCCGTCGTCGGCTGCGTCCGGCATTTTGACCGACGAGAAGGGCCGGCGCTACGAGGTCGGCAAGATCGTGGCCAAGGGCGGCATGGGCGCGATCCTCGCGGCGCGCGACCTGAACATCCGGCGTACGGTCGCCATGAAGGTCATGCTCAAGCCGAAAGATGCCACCGAGCAGAAGGCGCTGCGCTTCATCGAGGAAGCACAGGTCACCGGCCAGCTCGAACACCCCAGCATTGTACCGGTGTACGAACTCGGCGTGGATGCGGGCGAGAACGTCTTCTACACCATGAAGTTCGTCCAGGGCGTGACGCTGAAGGACATCCTGGCCGGGCTCGCGGAACACAACGAGGATGTCATCCGGCAGTACCCGCTTTCGCGGTTGCTGACGGTGTTCCAGAAGGTCTGCGACGCCATGGCTTACGCCCACGCCAAGGGCGTCATCCACCGCGACCTCAAACCCGAGAACATCATGGTCGGCGACTACGGCGAAGTGCTGGTCATGGACTGGGGGCTGGCGAAGGTGCTGGGTGGCATGGAGCATGGAGCGCGGAGCGCGGAGCAGCAAGCCGGGAGCGAACGAGCAGATGCGTCAGACGGGGCGGACAGGTCAACTGCTTCATCTCCTGTCGCGACAGCGGCCGGCGTTCCGGCCTCGGGAGTGGGCGGCGGGCTTGGGGCCGCCCACTCCCGAGGCCGGACTCGAGGGGGGCTCGGGGGGAGTCTGGACGCCCCCCGACAGGGGTCTGGGGACAGCGTCCCCAGCATCGACTCGGTGCGCGGCGATGCGGACATCGGCGAGGTGCTCAAGACGCTCGATGGGCAGGTCATGGGCACGCCGCAGTTCATGGCGCCGGAGCAGGCGCTCGGGAAGGTTGAGGACATCGGGCCGTGCAGCGACATCTACGCGCTGGGCGGCATTCTGTACAACATTCTGGCACTGCGTCCGGCCGTATCGGGCCGGAATATCGGGCAACTGCTGCTGAAGGTCGTCAAAGGCGACATCGTGCCACCGGCCGCACTCGATGCGGACAGCGCGCTCGCCGAGCGCCGCGCGGCGAAGCGCGCCGCGCAACCGGCGGCGGGCAAGGACGCGGTCGCGAAGCGTGCCGCCGCGTCGCTGGACAAGGCGCGCGCGGGCGTTGCGGAGTCCGCACCGCTCGCGTTTCCGCACTGTCCCGGCGGGCGCATTCCGCCCGCGCTCTCCGCCGTGACCATGAAGGCCATGGCGCTTGAGCCCGACGACCGTTACCCGCGCGTGAAGGACTTGCAGGCGGACCTCGACGCGTACCAGGGCGGGTTCGCGACCGGCGCCGAGGCGGCGGGGGCGCTGACGCAACTCGTGTTGCTGATGAAACGGCACAAGACCGAAGTGGCGCTGATCGCGGCGGGCGTCGCGATTCTGCTGGCGGTGGTGGCCGGGTTCGTGGTCAAGGTCAATGCGGAAAAGAACGCGGCGGAAGCGGCAAGGCAGGAGGCCGTCGCCGCGAAGGACGCAGCCGAGGCGTCGGCCGCCGAAGCGCGAGCCGCGCGTGAGGCCCAGGTCGCGCTGGGCCGGCAGGCGGCGCCGGAGTTCGTGGTCAAGGCGCAGCGCCTCATGGACCAGAAAGACTGGGACGGCGCCGTGGATGCGGCCACCACCGCTGTCGGGCTGGACGAGTCGGCCGTCGAGGCATGGTTCCTCAAGGGCCTGCTCGAACTCGGTGGCCGGCATTTCGAGCCGGCGCAGGTTGCCTTCGAGCGCGCGCGCAAACTCGCCGCGCCGACCTCGGACGAATACGCGAAATCGGCCCGGTACGAGAAGCTGGCCGGCAAGTGTGCGGAGATCGCGCGGCGCGCGGGCCGGGACGAGGGTCGAGTGTCGGGTGTCGCGGGGCAGAAGACCCCTGGAGCGCGATCCGCCGCGGCGGACGTCGAGCATCCGGCGTCCGGTTCCGCTGGAGCGCCCGCGTCCCCTTCGACAGGCTCAGGGCCTGGCGGCTCGCGGGCCCCGGGGCCGCTGGTCTCGGACGAGGACTTGGCCTACGCGCTGGCCCGGGCACTCGAGAAAGAGGACGAACTGCTGGTCTCGGCGCGCCTGTACAAGGAGAGCGGCCGCGCGCGCCGCGACGATGGCAGCGACGGCATGAGTCTGGAGATGAAAGCCGCGCTGCGCGGCCTGGAGGTGGCGAACCCGGGACTGAAGGCCGAACAGCTCGATGTGGTGGAGGACGCCAATCCAAAGAAATCCGGACCGCCTGAAGGCGGCACTACGAACCTGGGCGCGAACGGTGCGAGGCTTGTAGTCCCGCCTTCAGGCGGTCCGGGTGGCGACGCGCGGGGGCGGTTCGCGTGCCATTCCGACGCGCTGATCGACATCACGCCGCTGGCCGGGACACCGGTCACGGTGTTGGACCTGAGCCTGACACAGGTCCGTGACCTTGCGCCACTGAAGGGTCTGCCGCTGCGCGAGTTGAACCTGGCCAGAACGTTGGTAACCGACCTGGCCCCGCTCCAAGGCATGCCCCTGGCGCTCCTCGACCTGCATGGCACGAACGTTGCGGACCTCGCACCCCTCACCGGGATGCCGCTCGAAGACCTGAACCTGGCCGGCACGAAGGTGCGGAACCTATCGCCGCTGGAGCGCGAGACTCCGTCGAGCAAATCCGGACCGCCTGAAGGCGGAACTACGAACCTGGACACAAACCCGGACGCGGACAAGGCGAGGCTTGTAGTCCCGCCTTCAGGCGGTCCGGGTTTGGGCCGGTTGCGTCTGTCCAACACCGCCGTCGCGGATCTGACCCCGCTCAAGGGCCAGCCCATCGAGGAACTCTACCTCGATGGCACGGCGGTTGCGGACCTCGCCCCGCTCGCCGGGCTGCCACTGAAGGTGCTCGACATCGCCGACACCAAAGTGACCGACCTCACGCCCTTGGCCGGGTTGAAGCTCGAATCGTTGCGCTACACCCCCGCGAACATCGCGAAGGGGCTCGAACTCGTGCAGGCCATGCCCTGCGCCAAGCCGGTCGTCGGCCGTCCGTGGACCATTCCGGACCTGGGCATGCAGTTCGTGCCGATTACGCCGGGTAAGTTCCAGCGCGAGGGTGGCGGTGCGGTGACGCTCACCAAGCCCTTCTGGCTGGGCAAGTTCGAGGTCACGCAAGCCGAGTACCAGGCGGTCATGGGTTCGAACCCGAGCGCGTACAAGGGCGAGCGGCTGCCGGTCGAGACGGTGAGTTGGCACGACGCGGTGGCATTCTGCGCCAAGCTCACGGAGCGCGAGCGTGCGGCCGGGCGTCTCGAACCGGGCGCCGAGTACCGGCTCCCGACCGAGGCCGAGTGGGAGTACTGCTGCCGTGCCGGGACGACCACCACGTTCCACTTCGGCAAGGACGTGTCGGTGCTGTGGAAGTATGCGAACTACCGCGACAAGTCCAGCGGGCTGCCGGTGGGCAAGGACGAATGGGAGAAGACCGATCTGGAACACGACGACGGGTACCAGAAGACGGCGCCGGTGGGTTCGTTCGAGCCGAACGCCTGGGGGCTGTATGACATGACCGGCAACGTGTACGAGTGGTGCGGCGACTGGCACGGCGAGTACCCCGCCGCCGAGGTGACGGACCCGACGGGCCCGGCTTCCGGGTCGCTCCGGGTGTACCGGGGCGGTTGCTGGCTCTACGGCGCCGTGTACTGCCGTTCGGCGTACCGCTACTGGTACGCCCCGGTGGCCCGCTGGTACTCGCTGGGCTTTCGCCTTCTGAGGACAGCTCCCTGAGTCCTTGTCCGCGAAAAACGCCGCGCGGCGCGGTCTTCGGGCGGCCCGCGGCAGCGGCCAGCGCGGCAGCGCGTGCCCGAAGCCGTCGTCGCGCGGCGCCGGTGAGGTGGGGCGTGGCAGATGGTGTCTTGTCCCGGCCCGGCGCAGACGCCGGGCCGGTCCTGCGACACCACTACAAGCGTGGGATGTGCGCGTTCGTAGTGGGCTCGCAGCGCCCGGAA
>Ga0156402_1279_pt1 | contig 47246 bp, 36 predicted proteins | sample RifOxyA3_FD_108045 | JGI IMG/M metagenome (GOLD analysis project Ga0156402, IMG submission 108045) | Lentisphaerae bacterium RIFOXYA12_64_32 | reverse complement strand
TGTCGGAGCGAGCCGCTCCGGCCACTCTGCCACAGCCCGCGAGTAACATGGGAGAACCCGTGAAAGATATCGACACGCGCTGCAAACGCACGCGACCTGGAACCCCGGTTCTCCGCAACCGGGCGGGCGAACCCGATTCACCCGTGGCACAAAACCACGGGGGTCTCACGCACGGGCCACCACGCAGTCGTTCCACCCGCCACTGACGCATCACCGCACACGAAGTTTGGGGCAGTGCTTGTACCGGGCCGCTTGCCCACATAGATTTCGCCCGGTCAAAATCTGTCATTCTCCGGGATCACCCCGGACGAAGCAGGAAAGAACCAGCCGCATGTGGTCTAAGAAGAATGCCCTTTTCGTCCTGCTCCCGGCTACGATTCTGGTCGGGATTGGTGCCATGGTCCACGAAATCCGGTCGGGGCACAGGCTGTTCCACAGCGAGTGGGGGTCCGCGGGGACCGCGGCGCACAGCCCCAGTGAGTTCTCGGAGGTTTTCGCTCCGGACCCGCTGGAAGGGCTGACGGCCGGGGTCGGAGAGATCCAGGTTCCCCCACCGCCGTTGAACCCGGAGACTTGGCCATGCTCACAGTGTCATGACAAGGACCTTCGGAATTCGGAGCGCCGGGTGCTCACCGCCGCGCATGAGGACATCGTGCTGCACCACGCGGAGGAAAGCCGCTGGTGCCTGGACTGTCACGATTTCGAGGATCGGGACAAGCTGCACTTGGCCAATGGCGAGAAGATCCCGTTCGAGGAGTCCTACCGCCTCTGCGGGCAGTGCCATGGTCCGACGTACCGCGACTGGCGGCTGGGCATTCACGGCAAGCGCACCGGATACTGGGACGGCTCCAAACGGTACCTGCTGTGCGTGAACTGCCACTGGCCGCACGCCCCCAAGTTCAAGCCGTTGCAGCCATTGCCTGCGCCCGTGCGGCCCGAGTTCCTCGGCGGGACGCCTTCCGCCGAGATCCTCCCTGCGGTCGGCGCGGGAGAGAAGACCTTGGACCAAGGCGCTGCGCCGGGCGAACCGGCACCCGCAGTCAAGGAGGAAAAATGAGCGACGTGGTGAAACACGGGCGTGATTCCACGTCGGCAGATGTGGGGCAGGGCATGCCGCGCCGTGAATTCTTCCGGGCCGCGGCCGGAACGGCGGCCGCTCTGCTTCTGTGCGGATGCGACAAAGACGCGATCAACGCCTACCTCCAGAAGCGGTTTCAGGAACTGTCTCCCGACGAAGTCAAGGCCGTTCTGGCGCGTCTGGAGCGGAAGTATAAGGCGAAGTTTGGCAAAGACGTCACGGTTTCCGCCAAACCCGCGCGGGGCGGGGTCCTGTTCGGCTATGGTCTGGATCTTTCCCGCTGCATTGGGTGCCGGCGCTGCGTCTACGCCTGCGTCAAGGAGAACAATCTTTCGCGTCAGCCGCAAACGCACTGGATCCGCGTGCTGGAGCAGGAGAAAGCCAAGGGAGTGGACCTTGAGGATGCCAACCCCTACTACGACCCTGAGACGGTGCCGCGAGACGGGTATTTCTACATCCCCGTGGCCTGCCAGCAGTGCCGCCGGCCGCCCTGCACCAAGGCCTGTCCCGTGAAGGCAACCTGGACTGAGCCCGATGGTATCGTGGTGATCGATTATGACTGGTGCATCGGTTGCCGGTGCTGCATGGCGGCCTGTCCGTACGGCGCCCGGCACTTCAACTGGGGAGAACCGACCCTCCCGCCGGAAGACGTCAACCCGTCCATGCATTACCTTGGCAACCGCCCCCGGCCCCGCGGGGTGGTCGAGAAGTGCACCTTCTGCATCCAGCGAACCCGGGACGGCCGCTATCCGGCCTGCGTCGAGATCTGCCCTGTGGGGGCACGCAAGTTCGGCAACTTGCTGGACCCGCAGAGTGAGATTCGTCTGATCATGGAACAGAAGCGGGTTTTCGTCCTTAAGTCCGAGCTGAAGACCGAGCCCAAGTTTTACTACTTCTACTCATTGTGAGGAGAGCACCGGCCATGGGTCTCGTACGCTTTGTGGTTCAGGCTCTTCGGTGCGCCCTGTCCGGCGGGATCGCCTACCGCCTCTGGCTGGCGTTCCTCGTCGCACTGGCCGCCTGGGGCGGCTTGGCCTACGTGGACCAGATCCGGCACGGCCTGATCGCCACCAATATGCGCGATCAGGTTTCCTGGGCCTTCTACATCGGTAATTTCACGTTCCTGGTCGGGGTGGCCGCCGCGGCGATTATCCTGATTATTCCGGCCTATGTCTACGACTGGAAACCCATTAAGGAAGTGGCCATTCTGGGGGAGATCCTGGCTCTTAGCGCCTTGGTCATGTGCATGCTGTTCGTTTTTGTGGACCTGGGGCGGCCGGATCGGTTCTGGCATCTGTTGCCGGGCTTGGGAACTCTCAACTGGCCGATGTCGCTCTTGGCCTGGGACGTGCTCGCCCTCAACGGGTACTTCGTTCTGAACCTGGTCATTGTCGGGTATCTGCTGTTCTGCAGTTACAACAGGCGGCCCTACAACAAGCACTTTGTTGTGCCCTTGATCCTGATTTCGATTCCGGCGGCCATCTCGATCCACACGGTGACGGCCTTCATTTACAACGGCATGGCGGCGCGGCCCTTCTGGAACGCCTCCATCCTGGCCCCCCGCTTCCTGGCCAGCGCCATGTGTTCGGGGCCGGCCATCCTTCTGATTCTGTTCCAACTCCTGCAACGCACGACTCGATTCGAGATCAAGGACGAAGCGCTGTGGAAAATCGCCGAGATTATGGCGTACGCCATGTTTGTCAACCTGTTCCTTCTCGGCGCGGAAGTGTTCAAGGAGGTGTACTCCAGCACGGAGCACATTGTGCACTTCAACTATTTGTTCTTCGGACTCGGTGAGCACGGTGCCTTGGTGAAGTACGGTTGGACCTCAGTGCTTTGCAGCCTGTCGGCCTTTCTGCTGTTCATTGTGCCCGCCACCCGGCGCCATCCGGTCACCCTCAACCTTGGCTGCCTGCTGATTTACATCGGGGTCTACATCGAAAAAGGCATGGGGTTGGTTATCCCAGGGCTTACCCCCGATGCCTTGGGTGAAATCTACGAATACGCACCGACCCTGACTGAGGTACGCATCGGCGTGGCCTGTTTCTCGGTCGGATTCCTCGTCTACACGGTCCTCACCAAGATCGCCGTGGCCATTTCCCTGGGCGACCTGACTCGGGACACCGTTCCGGGGCTCGCCCCTGCCGGGCAGGCACCCAAGCCGGTGACGGCGGACGCCTGAAGTGTTACCGACCGAACGATGATTGGCGGCCACCTTTCACTCCCATGAAACAAATGCTCCAGACCGTCGACCTACCGTTGCCCTGGAGCGCGAGGCTCCGCGGAGCATTCCCCCGCCCCCGGATGCTCGACGGAGTCTCGCGCTCCAGATCGGGGTCGAGGCGAGGTTTTTCATCGCGAGATGACCGGGCAGTCTGCCGCCCGGGGGACGCTGACACTTCACCGCGGGGCGCGTCATCGCGCCTTGAAGGCGAGACGGCATGAGCTAGATTGTAAGACACTCGAGAATTCCGGTCGATGTATATGGCTGGTGGGGGGGATGGCGACGATTCCAGTCTGGGCCTTTGTCTTGTTCTTGAGGCAAGGCTCTTGAGTTAGCGTATTCAGTGACGCGAAGGGAAGTTTGCATGCCGAGATACTTGGTCCGTCTCATCATTATCTTCGTCTTGGGCGCCGTGGCGGTTTTGGCCATTCGTCAGTTCATGGTTCCGGCGTCCTTCTACCAACTGGGCCACTATCGGGCTTCCGTCTTGCCGGAGGTGGCGGCTCAGGAGCCGGTCTATGCCGGGCATGCGGCGTGCGAGGAATGCCATGGCGACGTTCTCGAAGTGAAGGAGAAGGGCCGCCACACAGGGTTGTCCTGCGAAGTCTGCCACGGCGCGGCTGCTACCCACGCGGCCGACCCGTCCTCAACGAAGCCGTTCACCGAACTGGACCGCAGTTTCTGTCTGGTCTGCCATGAGAAGAACATCTCGCGGCCTGCGGGATTTCCAATGGTCGACGGGCTTGCCCACAACATCAAGGAGGACTGCCGGAAGTGTCACAAACCCCATTCTCCAAGCCCGAACAAGGGGGAAGAGAAATGACGCACGACGACACACTCTCCAGGCGTGATATCCTCAAGAAGACGTTTGCCTTGGGGTCCGGGGTGTTCCTCTGCACATTTGCGGTGAAGGCGGCCAAGGGTGAATCGCCGGATCCGACTCCTGCACCGAAAGGCGCCGGCGATCCCACGGGCAGCTATAAGTTGCCCAACGGGTACGAGCCGTCCGCGCATTACTACGGGTACGGTATCGATCTGGACAAGTGCATCGGTTGCACGCGGTGCGTCGATGCCTGCAAGACCGAGAATAGCGTCTCGCGGACCGAGCCGAATTTCCGCACCTGGGTGGAGCGGTACGTCATCCGGGATGATGACACGCTCGAGGTCTGTTCGCCCAAGGGCGGGCTCGACCCGTACCCGGCCATCGAGGATCCGGGGTCCGTAGCCAAGTCGTTTTTTGTCCCGAAGATGTGTGCCCACTGTGAGCGGTCCCCATGCGAACAGGTCTGTCCGGTCGGCGCCACCCTGAAGAGTCCCGATGGGGTGGTTCTCATTGACAAGAAGTACTGCATCGGTTGTGGCTACTGCATTCAGGCATGTCCCTATGGCTGCCGGTATTTCGATGAGAGCACCCGGACGGCCGGGAAATGCACCCTCTGCTACCACCGCATCACTCGCGGCCTGCGCCCCGCTTGCGCCGAAATCTGCCCCACGGGTGCGCGGGTGTTCGGGGACCTTCGTGAGAAAGACGGCCCATTGGCGAAGTTCCTCCGGGAGCACAGGGTTCAGGTCCTGAAGCCTCATATGGGGACGCGGCCCAAGCTGTACTACCATAATCTGGACAAAGAGGTTCGCTGAGAACATGCACGAAGCCGCCTACGCGTTCACGGGCTACATCTACCCCAATGAGGCAAAGCTCCTTTGGAGCGTCCTCATCGTGCTTTACCCATACATAACCGGGCTGGTGGCCGGGGCTTTCATTCTGGCCTCGCTCCTGTCTGTGTTCCGGGTGAAGGCCGTACATCCGACCTACAGGCTGGCGCTGCTCACGTCCCTGTCCTTTCTGCTCGTGGCAACCCTGCCGCTCCTGGCACACCTGGGCCATCCGGAACGTTCGTTCGAGATCTTCGTCACGCCGCACACGAGCTCCGCCATGGCCATGTTCGGCTTTGTCTACGCCTGGTACCTGATGCTGGTCCTGTGCGTCGAGATCTGGTTCGAGTATCGAGCCGACATGGTGCGGTGGGCCGGCGAGTGCAAAGGGTTGAAGCGCCTGATCTACAGGATCATTACGCTCTGGGACGACGACACCTCGCCGCGCTCCGTCCAAATGGACCACAAGATCGCGTACGCCGTTACCGTGATCGGCATTCCGTCGGCATTCCTCCTCCACGGATACGTCGGCTTTATCTTCGGTTCCGTGAAAGCGAATCCCTACTGGGCCAGCGTCCTCATGCCGGTCGTTTTCCTTTTCTCTGCCATCGTCTCCGGTATCGCTCTGGTTCTGCTCCTGTACCAGGTCACGGCGCACTTGCGCTGGAAGAAGGCGGACATGGCCTGCCTTGACACCGTCGGCCGCTACCTGCTGTACGCCCTCATTGTGGATTTTGCTTTGGAGGGGCTGGATGTCATTCACCGAATATACGTGGCCGAGGAGTCATTCGACATTCTCTCCCTGATGGTCACCGGCAAGCTGTTCCTCACCCTGGTCATTGCACAGGTCCTCCTGGGTGGCCTCGTTCCCATGCTTGCCCTGGCCTCCACGTTGGTGTTCCGCATCCCCGACAAGACCCGCCAGTGGCTGTACGTGGTGGTCAGCCTCCTGGTTCTGCAAGGCATCTTTTTCATGCGCTGGAACGTGGTCATTGGCGGGCAGTTGTTCTCCAAGAGCCTCCTCGGGTTCACCACCTACAAGTTGGACATCGCCGGGCGCGAAGGGGCCATGGTAGCTCTGATCATCATGGGCTTGCCTTTTATCATCCTGACGGTCCTCACCTGGCTTCTGCCGCCGTGGGTGGATAACGACGCCGCACCCGGTGACCACGGCGCGACGGACAAGCCGGAAGCAGCCGCTGTGCCTGCCCAGGCAAGCGCGAAGTGAGTGAACTTGGGGGCAGCGTCTGAATATTCCCTGGGCTGCAGACGTCTACCAGGGTGTTGGGAAACCGGAATGGTCTGCTGGCGATCGTTGAGGAGCCTGACGAAGTGACAAGGCCGGATTCGGGTGGCACCCGGTGCGCAACTCTCAGACGCCGAATGAATCAGGGTGTCAGGAACAGTTTCCTTTAGGGTAAGAGAGTCTGATCGGAGTCCAGGATCGAGAGCAGGAAAAGGAGAGCGAACATGCGCGGTGCGATGGTCAAGGTCGGTGTCTTGGGATTGGCTGGGTTGGCAGCGGCTACGGTTTGTTGGGCAGGCGATTTCGCCAAGTGGGATCCGGCACAGTTGGTGTCTGAAACCGCCTGCAAAGCTTGCCACACTCCGGCGAAGATCGGCAACCAGTATGGGGCCTGGAAGGATAGTGCTCACGCAAGAGCCTTTGAAACTCTGAAGTCGGACGCCGCCAAGGAAGTCGCGAAGAAGGCCGGGGTTGACGATCCCACGACGAGCGGCAAGTGCTTGAAGTGCCACTCCACCGCTTACGGCTTCACAGAGGCTTCGGTAACCAAGGATATCCCGGTCGAGAGCGGCGTCGCCTGCCAGACGTGCCACGGCCCGGCGAAGGCCTGGAAGGCGAAGCACAACAAGGACGCGGCCGCCGCCAAGGCGGACGGCATGATCGTGCCGACCGCGGAAAACACCTGCCTGCGCTGCCACAACAAGGACAACCCGACCGATAAGGGCGATTTCGACTTCGCGAAGGCTGCCGAGAAGATCAAGCATCCCAAAGCGGCGAAGTAGGGCACACTGCCTGCTCTTCGCCCGGGATTGCGGAACTGGAATGCGGAAAGACCGGCTGACTGCCAGGCCGGTCTTTCTATTTTGCCGCTGCCTCCACCCCGCGCCAGCCCGCCCGTTCCTCCCGTCTGATACCCGAGAGGCTCTCTTGGGAGTCGGCTCGCGAGGCCCCTCGCCATCCCCGGGGCCTGCAATCTTCGCACCCGTGTAGGCGCGCCTTCCTTGACAGGCAACTCAAACTGGACTACATTACTCCATAATGGATAGCGGGACACTTACTCGCGGCGATGCTGACCACGCGTTCCGGATGCCAGGGGACATCACATCCCACGATCAGGCGACCACTGTACCGGCCATGATGTGACGGCGTCCATTCCGTGAGAAGGGTGCGGACACCATGCTTGCATGCAGCGCTGGTGCGGCACGCGTCTATGAGGTACGCGGGCCTGATTTCAACTACTGGCGGGCGCAGATCAAGTGCCAGGCGGGCTGCCCGGTGCATACCGATGCGCGCGGCTACGTCCGTGCCATTGCCGCGGGTCAGGACGAACTCGCCTACCTGATCGCCCGCGGTCCCAATCCGCTGGCCTCAATATGCGGCCGCGTGTGCGGTGCGGTCTGCGAAACCCAATGCCGACGCGGCGACTTGGATCAGGCCATCGCCATTCGCGCGCTGAAGCGTTTCGTCTGCGACCGATTCGGCCCGGAAGCGCGGACGGACGGTGGCCGGACGCTGGTCGAATTCATTAAAACCGCCGCCCGCCGCCATCTCCCCCGTCAATGCCAGGATCAGGAGGAGTTGCTGCCGTTGCTCCAGGCATTGACGGCCGGAAGCATACCCCAAGTCAAAGGCAAGAGCGTGGGCGTGATCGGCAGCGGCCCGGCCGGCCTGGCGGCGGCGCACGATCTGGCCTTGCTCGGTCTTGCCGTCACGATCTACGAAATGGAGTCGATCGTCGGGGGCATGCTTGCGGTCGGCATTCCGCACTACCGCCTCCCCCGCGACCTCATCCGGGCGGAAGTGGAAGCGATCCTGGCGCTGGGTGTGACGGCGGTCACCGAGTGCTGCGTGGGGCGCGATGTGTCGCTGAGTGAACTGCGCCAGCGGCACGATGCGGTGGTGATCGCCGTGGGCGCCAAACGCTCACGCCGGCCGGCGTATCCGGGCGCCGATGCGGAAGGTGTGTATGGCGGAGTGGAGTTTCTTCGCGAGGTAGCCCTGGGCACCTCGCCGCGACTGGGCCGGCGGGTGATCGTGGTGGGCGGTGGCGACGCCGCGATGGACGCCGCCCGGACCGCCCTGCGTGTCCCATCGCCCCAGGATGACACCGGTGGCGAGCCCGGGGAGCAGCATCTGGCGATGGACGCCGCGCGAACGGCGTCGCGCCTGGGTGGACGGGAAATCCATGTCGTCTACCGCCGGTCCCGAGCTGAAATGCCCGCGGTCGAAACGGAAATCGAGGAGGCGCACGAGGAAGGCATCCAATTCCAGCTTCTGGCGAATCCGGTTCGGATCGAAAAGAATGAACGCGGTGAGGTGCGGGGCATGTGGTGTGAGAAGATGCAGTTGGGCCAACCCGACGCCAGCGGCCGCCGGGAGCCGGTGCCCATCGAGGGATCGGAGTATTTCACGGCATGCGACAACGTGGTGCTGGCCATCGGTCAGACTTTCGACCTGACGTTCATCGATCCGCGGCGCGACGGGCTGGGGTTGACGAAGGACGGGCGGATCGACTGCGATGCGAAGACAGGAATCACGTCGGCCCCGGACGTATTTGTGGCCGGCGATCTGGCCTACGGCCCCAAGCTGCTCATTCACGCCGTGGCGTCCGGCAAGGCCGTGGTGCGGGCCATCTATCGGCATATGACCGGCCGCGCCATTCGCGCGGCAGACCTCGAACTGCATTTCCCCGTTCCCGATTACACCCGCGAAGCGGCCTACGAGAAACGCCGGCGGGTCGAACCCTCGACCGTCTCGGTGGCCGAGCGACTCAGGGAGCAGAACCGGCCCGTGGAGCAAGGCTTTGCGCCTGAGCAGGCGCGGGCGGAAGCGGCGCGCTGCCTGGATTGTGGCGTTAACACGATCTTCGACGGCGAACGCTGCATCTTGTGCGGGGGGTGCGTGGACGTCTGCCCGCAAACCTGCCTGCGCATCGTGACGCCGGATCAACTGGAAGGCAGCGCCGAACTGCAGGCCACGGTTGACCGCCGGCTGGATCGATTCCCGCGTGACCAAGCCTCCGCCATCATCAAGGACGAAACGGTGTGCATCCGCTGCGGGCTGTGCGCCGAACGGTGTCCGGTCGGCGCCATCACCATGGAACGCTTCCTGTTCGAGGAGCAACCCGTATGTCAGGCCGTTTAGATCCCGACCCGATTTCACGCCGCGACTTTCTCGGACTGGCAGGACTGTGGACCGCGGGTGCGGCCATACTTGGCTCGTTGGTGGCCATGGCGCGCTTGCCGGTGCCGCGTGTATTGCCGGAGGCATCCACCCGGTTCCGTGCCGGCAGTCCGCTCGCCTTTCCGGCCGGCACCACCACGCTGTTGCCGGAGCGCCAGGTGCGCATCGTCTCGACGGATCGGGGCATCGCGGCCATGTCGTTGGTGTGTACGCACCTGGGTTGCATTGTCGGCGAAGCCCCCAACGGGTTTGCCTGCCCCTGCCACGGCTCCAAGTTTGACGCGCAGGGTAGGGTTATCGGCGGCCCGGCGCCGCGGCCGCTACGTTGGCTGCACGTCTCACAGGCCGCTGACGGCGCCCTGGTGGTCGATACTGCGCGGGAAGTCAGTCCGGATGTCTTCTTCCAGCCGATGAATGTCGGCTGAACCGAGGAGCCAGGAGCACAGCATGAGCGATTCGGGTATGGGCGCATTCTGGGCGAATCTGAAAGCGTTGCCGCGCACGTTTCTTGGGTCGTTCGTCCGTCACGGGGCGCCGACCTCGCACCGCGCCCGCTCCCAGTCGGTTTTCAGCAACGTGTTCCTGCACATCCATGCCACGCGGGTGCATCCGCACTCACTGCGCCTGACCACCACGTGGGGGTTGGGCGTGTCGCTGGTCGCGCAATTCCTCATCCTGACGGTCACCGGCATCCTGCTGATGGTATACTACAATCCGGGCCTGGATCAGGCCTATGCGTCCATGAAGGACATCCACTATGTGGTGCCGGCTGGCCGCCTGATTCGCAACATCCATCGCTGGGCCGCGCACATGATGGTGTTCTGCGTGATTCTGCACATGACGCGAGTGTTCTACACGTCGGCCTACAAAGCGCCGCGGGAATTCAACTGGGTACTGGGCATGGGGTTGTTCGTGCTCACGCTGGCGCTGTCGTTCAGCGGCTATCTGTTGCCATGGGACCAACTGGCCTACTGGGCCATCGTCATTGGCGCCAACATCGCCGCCTCGCCCAACGAAGTGATCCACGCGATAGGACTACCGGAGGCGTTTAACATCGGCGACATCGTGCGACGCATTCTGCTGGGCGCGAACCATGTGGGGCAGGACGCGTTGTTACGCTTTTACCTGCTGCACGTCATCGTGCTGCCTATTGCCATGGTGTTCATCATCGCGGCGCACATCTGGCGCATTCGCAAGGACGGCGGCCTGGCCCGCCCGGGCGGCACGCCGAGCCCCGCCGGCAAGGGCGCAGGTTCCATGACTCCAGCGGCACAGCCGCCGTCCGCGGCCCCGAGCAAGACTTATGGCCTGATGTGCCTGGTCAAGGGCCGTTCGCCCTGTACCGGTCAGGATCCCGACGAAACCGTGCCGGCCTGGCCCGCCCTGCTGCGGGCGGAACTATTCGTCTTCATGCTCAACATGCTGATCTGTCTGGTCCTGGGCGTCTTCTTCGACGCGCCACTGCGAGAGATCGCCAACCCAGGCGTGCCGGAGAACCCGGCCAAGGCGCCGTGGTACTTTCTCGGCCTGCAGGAGATGGTCTCCTACTCCGCGCTGATCGGCGGCGTGGTCGTCCCCACGCTGGCGGTGATCGGACTGGCGCTGATCCCCTACCTCGATCGCGAAGCCGAACCCGCCGGGCTATGGTTCAGCGGCGCACGCGGCAAAGTGGTGACGTTCTGGTCCATGGTGGTCGGCGCGATACTGGCGGTGCTGTCGGTGGCCATACCGGTCAACTACGGGTGGTTGCGCAACTGGTTCCCGGATATTCCGCAACTGGTCATTATCGCCATCAACCCCGGGAGCCTGGTCACATTGGCATACATGGCCTGGTCGCTGATCGTCATTGCGCGGACCAAGTCCACCCGCCTGGGCGCGGTGGCGCTCTTCTCCTGCTTCCTGGTGGGTTTTGTCATTCTGACCTATGTCGGCACCTATCTGCGCGGGCCGAACTGGGACTTTTACTGGCGCCAGTCCGACTGGCCCATCCATTGAACCTGAACTCGGGGCACGCAAAGGACAGGATCACTCATGCCGTCCGCCAGTCCTGACTCGCTTGATCGTCGCGTCAAGTGGGGCCTGTTGCTCGCCAGCCTGGCCACGGTGGCCTTGCTGATCTACTCCGTGCTAGCGGAATGCGTCTGGCCACAGTGGCGCATGCTGCGGGCCCAGTACGCGCAGATCCTCAAGGCCAAGGCCACGGACGATCGCGGCCGGGCGCTGGCGGAGCAGTTCGAGGCCACGATCCAGCAAAACGTGCTTCCGGCGCTGCACACGGTGGATCGTTGCATCACCTGCCATCCCGCCGTGGACGATCCGCGCATGGCCGGCGAGAAGCAGCCGTTTCGCACCCATCCGGGCGACTTCCTGCGTCTGCATCAGCCCGATACGTACGGTTGCACCGCCTGCCACGCCGGGCAGGGCCGTGCCACCGAGCAGGCCGCCGCGCACGGCGATGTGGAGTTCTGGCCGTCGCCGATGATCCCGGCGCGTTATGCCTACGCGGGCTGCGGCAGTTGTCACACGCATGTACTGGTGCCGAGCCAGGCCGTGTTGAGGCGCGGGCGCGACGCGATCGCGCGGTACGGTTGCCTGGCGTGCCACACGCTTGACGGCGGCGGCGTGAAGCTGCCTGGCGTGGCCGGCGCGGCTGGACCGGACTTGTCGCAGGTCGGCGCAACCGGTTACGATGCCGGCTGGTATGAGAAACACGTGGCAAGGGCGGCGAACGCCGACGGCGGCAATGGCCCGTCTCTGAGGCCGATCGGCGAGCCGGCCCGCGCCGATCTTTCGCGGTTCCTGGCGTCGCGGGTCGGCGCGCCCAGCTTGGTCGAAGCGAAAGCGCTGTTCCACTCGCTCGGCTGCCGCGGCTGCCACAAAGTCAACGGCGTCGGCGGGAAGGAGGGCCCGGACCTGTCGCGGGTTGGCGAGAAGGACCCCGGCCGCATGGATTTCACCCACGTACCCGGCGAACCGACGCTGGCGAACTGGCTCGCCGAGCACTTTCGCCGACCGGCGGCGGTGGTGCCGGGTTCGCAGATGCCGGTGCTGGGCCTGACCGAGGAACAGATCGACGGGCTGACCTTGTACATGCTGTCGCTGCGCCACAGCAGCATTCCCGAAACCTATCAGCCGAAGGACCGGATCCGGGCCGAGCGTTTCGGCGAGCGCGAATTCGCCACCGACGGCGAGACGTTGTACAGCACGTTCTGCGCGGCGTGCCACGGGGCGAGCGGCCAGGGAATGCGCTACCCGGGATTGCCGGTGTCTCCGGCCATTGCCAGTCCGGATTTCCTGGCGGTCGCCGCCGATGCGTTTATCGCCCATACCGTGCAGCATGGCCGGCCAGGCCGGCGCATGCCGGCATGGGGCGAGAAGGAAGGCGGTTTGCGGCCGCAGGAGATCCAGGCCATTGTGGCATATCTTCGCTCCATGAGTGGCCTGGCCGCGCCCGAGCCGGACCGCCAACCGGCGCGCTGGGTCAAGGGCGACACCACGGCCGGGAACAGCCTGTTCGCCACGTACTGCGCCAGTTGCCACGGTGCGACGGGCCAGGGCGCGGAAGGTCCGGCGCTGAACAACACGGTCCTGCTGGCCAGCGCCTCCGACACCTATCTCACGGAAACCATCCGGCGCGGCCGGCGCGGCACGGTGATGGCCGGCTTCGAGAAACCGTCCACCGTGCATCCGGCACTGACACCATCGGAGATCGAATCCATCGTCAGTTACATTCGCACATGGGAGACACCCTGAATGAGCCCGTCCTATTCCCGACGTGAATTCCTGAAGGCGACGGGCGCCGCCGGGTTTGGCGCCATGGCGCTTTCGGCGACGGCGGCCTGGGGCCTGGAGGCGATCACCGACCCGCTTTCAGTCTATCCGAATCGCGACTGGGAACGCGTGTATCGCGACCTGTGGAAGTACGATTCCAAGTTCACGTTCCTGTGTGCGCCCAACGACACCCACAACTGCCTGCTGAATGCCTACGTGCGCTCGGGCGTCATGACGCGCATCGGCCCGACGATGCGGTACGGCGAGGCGACCGATCTTGAAGGCAACCAGACCTCGCATCGCTGGGACCCGCGGGTCTGCCAGAAGGGGCTGGCGTTGACGCGCCGTTTCTACGGCGACCGGCGTATCAACCAGTGCATGGTTCGCGCCGGGTTCAAGCGCTGGGTCGAGGCCGGGTTTCCCCGGGGCGAGGATGGCCTGCCGGGGCGCGAGTATTTCAACCGGGCCCGCGACGAGTGGGTGCGGGTGACGCACGACGAAGCGGCCACTATCGCGGCCAAAGCGCTGAAGAACATCGCCGAGACCTACACCGGCGAGGAAGGCAGACGCCGGCTCCACGCGCAGCACTACGACGAGGCAACCATTGAGGCGACCCAGGGCGCCGGCACGCAGGTGCTGAAGTTCCGCGGCGGCATGCCATTGCTCGGCATCACGCGCGTGTTCGGTTTCTACCGCATGGCCAACTCCATGGCGCTGCTTGACGCCGCCATCCGCAAGGTCGGCCCCGACAAAGCGCTCGGCGCGCGCGGGTTCGACAACTACAGTTGGCACACCGACCTGCCGCCCGGCCACCCCATGGTGACCGGCCAGCAGACGGTCGAGTTCGACCTTAACGCCGTTGAATACTGCAAGACGGTGGTCGTCTGGGGCATGAACTGGATCTGCACCAAGATGCCCGACGCCCATTGGCTGACCGAGGCCCGCGTCAAGGGCACGCGTGTCGTGGTCATCGCCTGCGAATACTCGTCCACCGCCAGCAAGGGCGACGACGTTATCGTCGTCAGGCCCGGCACGACACCGGCACTGTCTCTCGGGCTGGCCCAGGTGATCATGAAGGAGAATCTATACGACGCCGAGTACGTGAAACGCTGGACCGATTTGCCCATCCTCGTGCGCATGGACAACTTGAAGTATCTGCGCGCCGAGGACGTCTTCGGCTCGAAACCGGCCACGCTCTCCAACCAGACGCGCGTCCTGGCCGATGACCAGAAGGAACCGCCGGCGGGCACGCACCGCGATATGCTCATCCCAAACAAGCTCCGACAGGAGTGGGGCGATTATGTGTGGTGGGACAGGATCTCCGGAGCGCCGAAAATGATGACCCGTGACGAGGTCGGCGAGAAATCGCAGGTCGGCGATCCGCAACTCGAAGGTCCCGTCGAGGTCAGGCTGGCCGATGGCAAGTCGATTCGCTGCCGCCCCGTGTTCGATCTGGTAAAGGAATACTCGGCCCACTTCGATCCGAAAACGGTCGAGGAGTTGACCTGGGCGCCGGCGGCGTCCGTCGAGTCGCTGGCGCGTCACATCGCGAAGCAACCCGGAACAACGCTGTTCGCCGTCGGCATGGGACCGAATCAGTTCTTCAACAACGACAACAAGGATCGCACCATCTTCCTGTTGGCGGCGCTGACCGGCAACGTCGGCAAGCTCGGCGGCAACGTCGGCTCCTACGCCGGCAACTACCGGGTCTCCCTGTTCAACGGCTCGCCGCAATACATCAACGAGAATCCGTTCGATATCGAACTCGATCCGGCCAAGCTCGCGCGGCCGAAACAATACTGGCGGGCGGAGTCGGCGCACTACTACAACCACGAGGACCATCCGCTGCGCGTCGGCAAGAAGCTGCTGACCGGCAAGACCCACATGCCGACGCCAACCAAGTCGATGTGGTTCGCCAACGCCAACTCGATCCTCGGCAACGTCAAGTGGCACTACAACACGGTCATCAACGTCCTGCCGCGCATCGAGATGATCGCGGTCAACGAATGGTGGTGGACGGCGTCGTGCGAGTGGGCCGACGTGGTGTTCGGCGTGGACTCCTGGGCGGAACTGAAACACCCCGACATGACGGCGTCGATCAGCAATCCGTTCCTGCAGGTTTTCCCGCGCACGCCGCTGCCACGCATTTTCAACACGATCGGCGATATCGAGGTGCTCGCGCTGGCCGCAGCAAAGATGGCCGAGTTGACCCAGGACAGCCGCTTCCTCGACTACTGGAAATTCGTCCGGGAAGGCAAGACCGACGCGTATCTGCAACGCATCCTGAATACGTCGACGAACACCAAGGGTTACCAGATCGAGGAACTTGAGGCAAAGGCTCGCGAGGGCATCCCGGCCCTCATGAACAGCCGCACCACGCCGAAGATCGTCGGTTATGAACAGATTGCCGACTCGCGGCCGTGGTACACGAAGAGCGGCCGGCTTGAGTTCTACCGCGAGGAGGACGAGTTCATCGAGGCGGGCGAGAACCTGCCGGTCCACCGCGAGCCGATTGACTCGACGTTTTACGAGCCCAACGTGATCGTCGCGCCGAAACACGAGGCCATCCGTCCCGCCGGCCCGGAAGACTACGGCGTCCTGCGCACCGACCTGTCGTGCGAGACGCGCCAAGGCCGCAACGTCGTCAAGACGTGGGCCGAGACCAGGGAGTCGCCGCATCCGTTGATCAAGGACGGTTACAAGTTCATCTTCCACACGCCCAAGTACCGGCACGGCTCGCACACCACACCGATCGACACCGACATGATCGCGTTCCTGTTCGGGCCGTTCGGCGACCTGCACCGGCGCGACAAGCGCAGCCCGTTCGTCACCGAGGGTTACGTGGACATCAATCCCGGCGATGCGCGCGACCTGGGCGTCGATGATGGCGACTACGTCTGGATCGATGCCGATCCCGAGGACCGGCCGTTCCGTGGCTGGCAGAAGAACCCGCGCGATTACGACTTCGCCCGGCTGCTGTGCCGGGCCAGGTACTATCCCGGCACGCCGCGGGGCGTCACGCGCATGTGGTTCAACATGTACACCACGACGCCCGGCTCGCGGGAAGGTCAACAGACACGGCCGGACGGCCTCGCCAAGAACCCGCGCACCAACTACCAGGGCATGTTCCGGTCCGGTTCGCACCAGTCCGCCACGCGCGGCTGGCTCAAGCCGACGCTGATGACGGACTCGCTGGTGCGCAAGAATATGTTTGGCCAGGGCATCGGCAAAGGGTTCATGCCCGACGTGCATTGCCCGACCGGCGCGCCGCGCGAAGCCTTTGTCAAGATCACCCGTGCCGAACCCGGCGGCATCGAGGGCGAAAAACTGTGGCGTCCGGCCGCACTCGGCATCCGGCCGAGTTACGAGACCGCGGAAATGGACCAGTACATTGCCGGCGCGTATGCGACCGGTGGCAGCAAGCCAAGGAAGAGCTGAACATGGCACGAGTCTTTAACTGGCAGATCGGGCGGGAGATGTCCTACTGGTATCCCGAAAAGCGTCCGCAAAAACAGTTCGCGGCGGTGTTCGATATCAACAAGTGCATCGCCTGCCAAACCTGCACGCTGGCGTGCAAGACCACCTGGACCTCGGGGAAGGGTCAGGAGTACATGCTCTGGAATAACGTGGAGTCGAAGCCGTACGGCTCGTACCCGCTGGCGTGGGACTTGAAGTTGTTGCAGATGCTCGGCGCCCAGGAGTGGAAGGGGAGCGGCACCTACGCCGGTCGGACGTTGTTCGAGTCGGCCCCGGCCGGCAAGCGGGTGCTCGGCTGGCGGCCCGAGGAGAACGACTATTCCTACCCGAATGTCGGCGAGGATGACTGCGCCGGCCGCGTGGATCACGGCGCCGGCCTGCACGTGCCGCACCTGTCGTGGTTCTTTTATCTGGCGCGGATTTGCAACCATTGCACGTACCCGGCCTGTCTTGCTTCCTGCCCGCGCGGCTCGATCTACAAGCGCCCGGAAGACGGCATTGTCCTGGTCGACCAGGGCCGCTGCCGCGGCTATCGTGAGTGCGTCCAAGGGTGTCCGTACAAGAAAGTCTTTTACAATCCGTCGACGGGAACTTCGGAGAAATGCATTGCCTGCTTTCCGAAGATCGAGCAGGGACTCCAAAATCAGTGCTTCGTCAACTGCATCGGAAAGATCCGGCTTGCCGGCTGGCTCTCGACGCCGGAGAACGCCAATCCCGACAACCCGATCGACTACCTGGTGCACGTCAAGAAGCTGGCGTTGCCGTTGTTTCCACAGTTCGGCCTCGAACCCAACGTCTACTACATTCCGCCGATCCACGCACCTGCTTCGTTTCTGCACCAAATGTTCGGCCCCGGCGCCGAGGCGGCGGTGCAAACCTACCGGGCCGCGGCCGAAGACGCGGATATTGGCGGACTGCTGGGGCTGTTCGGCTGCACCGAACGCGTCGTACCGCGCTGGAAACGCACCGGTGAAACGGTGGTCGGCGCCGAGGAAAACGGCGCCGAGATCGTCCGCGTCCCGTTGCGCGAACCGGTTTACATTCGCCAGGCGTTCGACGAGAAACATCAGATCGCGCGGGTCAATTGCCCCTGAGAAAGGGTAATGCGTCAGGGCCCCCCCCGGGTGGCGGACCGCCCGGTCATGTTAGGCTGTTACTTCGGCGTCTCCGTCTGAGTCCCGCCTTCAGGCGGAAGTGGCAGCGATGCTTCAGCGAGCGGCCGGCGTTGCCACACGGACGCGCGCCGACGCGCCGGGCTGCGGTAAAGTGGCCGGAGCGGCTCGCTCCGGCACTCCCGCCACTTTGCCAGAACGCTCAGACGGAAGCGAGAGACGGAAGCGAGTAACGTCCAGACATGACCGGGCGGTCTGTCGCCCGGAAACCGCTGACGTTTTGGTGAGAAAGGTGTTGCGATGCGACAAATTGCTGGTTGCTCCCTTGTCGTGCTGGCGCTGGCGGCGATGGCACTGGCGGGCTGCCGGAAGAAGGCGCCACCGCCCATTCCCCAGAACGTCACGATGATCGCCGCCGCCACGGTGCCGGCCGATGCGGCCGCTGCCACCTGGCAGTCGGCGCCCGAATACGTGGCGAAGCTCTTGCCGCAGGACATGGTTGAGCCACGTCTGCTGCAAGCTTCGACCGCCGAGGTCCGGGTGCGGGCCATCCATGACGGCGTGGAGGTCGCGTTCCGGCTCGAGTGGGCCGACGCCACCGTGGACGATCAGGCCGCCGGCGCCAGGTTCTGCGACGGTTGCGCGATTCAGTGGCCGGCGAAAATCGAGCCGAACGTGCCGGCGCCGCAGATGGGTGAAATCGGGCATCCAGTGGAAATCGCTTTTTGGAACGCCGGTTGGCAGGCAACCTTCAACGGCCGTGGCGATTCCATCAAGGACATCTATCCGAACGCCGTGGTTGACCACTACCCGTTCGAAGCAGCCTCGCTCCCGAATGGGTCCGCCGCCCAGACGGAGATGGCGACACGCTACGCCCCGGCGCGCGCGCTGGGGAACGCCATGGCCGGCCCGCGGTCGACGCCCGTGCAAGACCTCGTTGCCGAAGGGCCGGGCACCCTTGCGTCAGCCGCAGCCACGACCTCAAAGGGCAACGGCCAGCGCTCGCCGGCCGGCTGGACGGTCGTTATCACACGTCGTCTCCCCGCCGGGATGAACCGTCAAACCCCAACGCAGATCGCTTTTGCCGTATGGGAAGGCTCGCAGCAGGAAGTCGGCGCGCGCAAAATGCGCAGTGTATGGGTTCCGCTCGTCATGCAGGGAGGCCCCTGAACATGGTCCTGACGCCGCCAACCTTGGATTTGCTTCGCGAGGCCGCCGAATGGCGGCTGATAGGAGTGTTATTCGAATGCCCTGGCGACGGCTGGCAGACCCAAGTCGCCGCCTTGGCCGCGGAGGTCCCCGATGCGGGCCTGAAAGCCGCCGCCGCCGCCGCGGGCGAGGACGCCACTGCGAGTCTCTACCACACCACATTCGGCCCAGGCGGACCCGCCGCGCCGCGCGAAGTCAGCTACCGCGAGACGCTGGAGCCAGGCCACCTGCTCGGCGAACTGGGCGCCTACTACAAGGCTTTCGCTTTCACACCGACAACGCCGGAACCTGACGACCATGTCGCCGTCGAAGTGGGTTTCGTCGCCTACCTGCGCCTGAAAGAGGCGTACGCCCGTGCCCGCGGCGATGCCGAACAAGCCGCCGTGGTCGGTGACGCATCCCGCCGATTCGTGGACGATCACCTCAACACGCTCGCCGAGCCGTTGGCCGCTTCCCTCGCTGCCTCCGGCATCAGCTATCTCGCGCAGGCCGGGGCCGCGCTCCTGCTACGGGTCGGCCCCCGTCGGCAGGGCCCAGGGCATCCTCCCCTTGTGCCTGGCGTTGCCGCCGAAGCGGACTCGGCGTGTTGCGCCGTCGAGGACCCCTGCCCCTGCGTGGACGAAATACCATGCCTTGACCGGGGCGCCGCCGTGTGACGCCCGACGTCTCCGCCTGCCCGGCGGCACTGCGCAGTACCGGGACTGATCCGGCCAAGTCCGTGCCTGGCCGACAATGCGGGGTCCCCGGACACTCACCTCACTCGTGAGACAAACACATGAAGTTCTATTTCTTGAGAATGAAGGGCACAGGGCAGTGCCCACCCAGAAAACCGCTGACGAAGATCGCCTGGTCAGGGCTCGGTGGCTTCCTTGGCATTTACGCCATATCGCTGTGTGGACAATACGCACGGCTGTTCTCAGCGGAAAACCTGTTCCTGATCGGCTCCTTCGGCGCTTCCGCCGTCCTGGTCTACGGCGCCCCCCTGGCCGACTTCTCGCAACCCAGAAATATCATCGGCGGTCATGTGTTGTCGGCACTGACTGGCGTTACGGTCTTTGCGCTGATCGGCGATGGCTCCTTTGTGGCGGGTCCGCTGGCCGTATCGGCGGCAATCGTGGCGATGCATTTCACGCGCACGCTACATCCCCCGGGCGGGGCGACGGCACTGATTGCCGTCATCGGTGGAGAGAAGATCCATTCGCTTGGTTACATGTACGTACTCTCCCCAGTTCTCGTCGGCGCGTTCCTGATGATGCTGGTTGCGCTATTGGTGAACAACCTATCGACCAACCCCAAACGGCATTACCCGGTATACTGGCTGTAGTTCACCTCGGGAGGACGGACACGCGGGACAGGAGAACCTTGGTAGCATTGGGGGCGTGACGGGCGACACACGGTGGCGACCTGGCGAGTTGCGGAGAACCCGCCTTCCATGGCTAGACCCTGTTGCAAGAGCCCAAGAGCCGCGTGCAACGCGGCCACTACAGCGATAAACGCAAGCTCACAAGCGGCTGTAGCGTCGGCCTTGCAGGCCGATCCCCGACCCTTTTGCAACGGGGTCTAGCTCGCCCCGCCGCGAAAATGGCCGGCCTGTGCAATAAGCGGACCAGGACCCGTCACCTTCCGACAGTACCGCGGGCGGCCCCCCGCCCGCTTCTCGGCATGCACGTAGCACAAGGCTCGGGTGGCGGGCGGAGGGCCGCCCGCGGTTCTGGGCTGGCACCGCCGCAACCCACCCGGCATCGCTCCGCTTGTTGCACAGGTCGCTCTTTCTTGCGCGAGCGTACTTGACATGCGTCCCGCAACGTGTAATGTTTGATGCGTACAACATTAAGCGCAGCGTCGCGTGTGGAGAGTCTCCCGATGACCGCAACCGAGGCATTGAGTGCCGAACTCGAGGACTACCTGGAGAGCATCGCCAGGCTGATCCGCGACCGCGGGCGGGCCCGGGTGCGGGACATCGCCGCAGGGCTTTCCGTACACAAGTCCACGGTGACCGCCGCTCTCCATAGCCTGGCAGACAAGGGCCTGATCGACTACACACCCTACTCGTTGCCGACGCTGACCCGTGCCGGCAGTCAGGTGGCCGACCGGGTGCAGCGGCAGCACGATGTTCTCAAGCGGTTTCTCTGCGACGTGCTGCTCGTAGACGCCGGTCTGGCGGAAACCAATGCCTGCCGGATTGAGCACGCGGTCGACAAGGCGGTCCTGGAGCACCTGACCCGGTTCATGGATTTCGTACAATGCTGCCCGCGCGGCGGCGCCAAGTGGATCCGGGGGTATGAGCACTCCTGCGATTCGGACCCGACAAGAGACAAATGCGAGCGGTGCATGGAAATCGCCCTGCAGGAGTTCCGCGCTGGCCGAAACACGGCCCGAGAGGAGACGTTCACGATGACACTGGACAAGCTGAGGTCCGGACAGAGAGCCAGGATTCATCGCGTCGGCCGCGCCGACCCCGTCACCCGCCGGCTGGTCGACATGGGCGTGGTGCCGGGGACGGCGGTGGAGGTGGTCAAGGTTGCCCCCTTGGGCGACCCCATCGAGATCAAGGTCAAGGGCTACAGCCTCACCCTGCGCAAGGAAGAAGCTGCCACCATCACGGTGGAACCGGTGGCGGAGGCTGCCCCGTGAAGTGCGGCCCAACAATGCCACTCACCATGCTGCGGCCCGGTTCCCAGGCCCGGGTGGCCGAGGTTCGGCCGCACGGCCACGGAATGGTCCAGCGCCTCGCCTCCCTGGGCATCCTGCGGGGAACCGAGTTGTCGGTGCTGCAGGGCGATGCCGGCGGCGCGCTCATCGTCCGTATCGGCGAGACGCGGCTGGTTCTCGGACGCGGCATGGCCCACCGCGTGTTCGTCGAAAGTTCCGTGTCTTGACTCTCCCCGCACCGGGGCGTTTTTTTTGGCGCCGCAGTTTGCCGCATCAAACATCGGGAGACGTGCCAGTCATGAACGAGGCCAGTCAGAACGGGGCCCCGGCCGCGCCGGGCGCGATCCTCGCCGCGTTGGCCGGTAATCCGAACTCCGGCAAGACGACCGTGTTCAACAACCTGACCGGCGCCCGGCAGCACGTCGGGAACTACCCCGGGGTTACGGTGGAGAAGAAGGAAGGCCACTTTCGGCATGGGGGTCGGGACGTTCACGTCATCGACCTGCCCGGCACGTACAGTCTGACGGCCTACACACCGGAAGAGGCCGTGGCCCGCAATGTGATCATCGAGGAAAGACCCGCGGTGGTCGTCGATATCGTCGACGCGTCGAATCTTGAACGGAACCTATACCTGACCACGCAGTTGATGGAACTCGAGGCGCCGCTGGTTCTCGTGCTGAACATGTCCGACGTGGCCCGGCAGCGCGGCCACGCCATCGACGTGAAGCGTTTGTCCGCGCTGTTCAACGTGCGGATCGTGGAGACGGTTGGACATCGGTCCGAGGGCATGGACCAACTCAAGGACGCCATTCTGGAGGTCGCCGCGGGCGCGGCCGCGTTCTCTCCAGCGCCGCTCCACTATGGCGACGACATTGAACGCGAACTGGCGGCACTGACGGCGGTGGTGGGGCGCGAGGGTGCGGACACCACAACCTGCCGGCCCCGGTGGGTGGCCCTCAAGCTGCTGGAGAACGATGAGGTAGTTCGCGCGCAAGCGTCCGCCCGCATGTCTCAGCCTCAGGCGGACGCCTTGATGGCGGCGGTGCGCGCGGCGCGTGACCGCCTTGCCGCCAAACTTGGGGATGACGCGGAAATCCTGATTGCCGACCGGCGCTATGGTTTCATCTCCGGCGCCTGTCAGGAGGCCGTCAAGACCACGGTCGAAAGTCGCCACTCGACTTCGGACCGCATCGATATGGTCATGACCCATCGGGTATTGAGCATCCCCATCTTCCTGGCCATGATGTACGCGGTGTTCAAACTCACCTTCACTCTGGGCGAGCCGCCCATGGGCTGGATCGAGGCCCTGTTCGGGTGGCTGGGCGGGGTCGTCGCCGGCGGGTGGGCACCGGGCTCGGAAAGTCTCCTCAAGTCCCTGCTGGTGGACGGAATCATTGGCGGCGTGGGGGGCGTGATTGTCTTCCTGCCGAACATCCTCCTGCTCTTCCTGGCCATCGCGATCCTCGAAGACTCCGGATACATGGCGCGGGCCGCGTTCATCATGGACCGGTTCATGCACCAGCTTGGCCTGCACGGCAAGAGCTTCATTCCCCTGCTGATCGGTTTCGGTTGCACCGTACCCGCGATCATGGCGACGCGCACGCTCGAGACCCGCAGAGACCGCCTGATCACCATGCTGGTCGCGCCGCTGATAAGCTGTGGCGCGCGCCTGCCCATCTACGCCCTGATCATCCCTGCCTTCTTCCCCGCGGCCTGGCATGCACGTATGCTCTGGATCATCTACCTGATCGGCATCGGGCTGGCCGTCGTCTGCGCCAGGCTCCTGGGGCGGACCCTGTTTCGTGGCGAGTCGACGCCGTTCGTCATGGAGTTGCCGCCCTACCGGTGGCCCACGCTCAAGGGCATTGCCATCCACATGTGGGAGCGCGGCCAGCTTTACCTCCGAAAGGCAGGCACGATCATCCTCGGGGTGTCGGTCATCATGTGGGCCCTGGCGACGTTCCCACGGAAGCAGACCTTCGAGCACGACCACGAGGCACAGGTCGCCGCCGTCGCGGTCCTGGTCCTGGACGACGCCGAGAAGGGCCGGCGCGTCGCCGAGATCGAGCAGGCGCGCCAAGCCGAGGAACTAGCCTACACCATTGCCGGTCGCATCGGCCACGCGCTGGAACCGGTCCTCGCACCGCTGGGCTTCGACTGGCGCATCGGCACGGGGCTCATCGGCGCTTTCGCGGCCAAGGAGGTCTTCGTCGCCCAGATGGGGATCGTCTTTGCCCTTGGCGAGGCCGGCCAGGACTCGACGGCCCTGCGCGAGAAGTTGCGGGCCAACTACACCCCGCTGCAGGCGTTCTGTATCATGCTGTTCTGCCTGGTCAGCGCTCCGTGCATGGCCACGATCGCCGTGACCCGCCGCGAGAGCAATTCGTGGAAATGGGCGTTGTTCCAACTGGGCGGGCTCACCGCCTTGGCATATGTCCTGACCCTCATCGTGTTCCAAGTCGGGTGCCTCCTCGGCCTCGGCGCCAGATAGGAGAAGTCATCATGGCCGAAACCATTGTCGTAATTGCGATCGTCGGTGTGGTGCTGTTGCTGGCGGCCAGGTCGCTCTACCGGACGCTTACCGGCAAGAACGACGGCTGTGGCTGCGGCAAGGGGGCATGTTCCGCTTCCGGCCACTGCCAGTCACCCCAGGCGGCAACGAAGACCCGTGAGGAAAGCCATGGCGACTGAGACAACGTTTGCCATCAGGGCAGTTCCCTGCTGGTCATCCTCAATTCCATGCGGTTGCTGACCGCGGCGAACCAAGGGACGGCGTCTCGGAGGAAGTATGGCTGAAACGGTAACTACTCAGGTAGTCCCGGAACCCGCGGTCTCGTCTTGGAGACCCCTGCCACCTTGCGTGGCAGGTGAATCAGGTTCGCCAGCTAACAGAGGTCGCCCCTCTCTCCAGTTCCCGCCCGCCGCCAGCGGGCGGGAACTGGAGAGAGAGGCGAAGCACAGGCGTTGTAGCCAGCGAACCTGATTCACCTGTGGCACAAGGCCACCGATGTCTCGCGCTCAGACGTACCTAACGTACTTATTACCAAGAAGAAAGGAGTCGACCATGTGGAGCGTAAGTCGGAGCGTAGTTGCCGGGGTGGCGCTGTCTCTGGCCTTGAGCGGGGCAGGCGCTGGCGTGCAGGCGGCAGAGCCGGTGGCGCCGGCCGCGGCGGGCTTCGATCCCGTTGCTGACGGCGCGGCCGTGGTACAGCAGGCCAACTGGGATGCGATGCAGGCCGTCGAGGTGCGGATGAGCGAATACAAGTACGAGCCCGCCGCGCTCGTTTTCAAGTCCGGCCAACCCTACAAGCTGGTGCTGCGGAACGTGGGCAAGGAGCCCCACTATTTCACCGCGCCTGCCTTTTTCAAGGCGGTGGCCTCCCGCAAGGTGCAGAGCCGCGATGCGGAGATCAAGGCGTACTACTTCAACGCGTTCGAGGTACTGCCCGGCGGGTCCTTGGAGTTCTTCTTCGTGCCGGTAACCAAGGGAGACTTTGCCCTGTGCTGTACCATGAAGGGGCACAAGGAGAACGGCATGGTCGGCACGATCAAGGTGGAGTAACCGAACGCGCCGCGCCTCCGGACTCAGGTGGTTCTTTGAATGTGGCACGGGCATCCTGCCCGTGATTGCCTGCGCAGGATGCGCATGCCACCTCTCCGCGGCTCCTGCCGAGTTGAGGTGGAAACAGTACCTGAGCAGTTACCCAGAAAGTGCGAGCGATGACCGCGATTCAGGTCCTGCAAAGCAGCGCCGAAGAACTCCAGCGCCGGGCCGAGGAGCACCGGCGTCTGATCGCGGCGGCAATTGACGGAGGCGATGTCAAGGGCGTGCTCGACGTCTGTGGCTTCCTGGATTGTCCTCATCGACGGCGGTTGCGAGAAACGCTTGTCGAGGCGATCGCCGTTCTGGAGGAGACGCGGCGCGCGTTCAAGTCCAAACAATTGGAGGTGCTACGGAAAAAACTGATCGGCGTATTGGCGGAAAACGCTTGACCCCCAAGGTCTGAAGCGGAGTAGTCCTACGGTCCGGTGCATGGCGCCGGAAAGTGAGGGCGCGGACAGGGCCGGTTGCGAACCGGTCTTGCCGGCGCCCTTTTTTGTTGGCAACGGAAGGGAGTGCGAAATGCGAAGGAGTATGCGCGTCGTGCCGGTCGTACTGCTGGTCAGCGCCAGGTGGGTGTCAGCCCAGGAGCAGACATTGCCTCGTGACGTCGGGGCGGACGCCAATGAACCAAGCCCGACGTTGGTGGCTACGGCGGTAGTGCCTGATACGAGCAAATCAAGCCTGTTGTGCCGTTGTGAACACAGCAAGTTAATCGCGCAGGATGCCGATCCGCTCGGCAAGGGCGCCTGGCAACTCCAGTTCAATATCGGTTACAGCCGTGCGACACGGCAGTGGGACCCCGATGGGTGGGCCGAGTCGCGCGAGCGTTCGTCCGAGTGGATCAACCAGGAAGTCCTGACGTATGGCGTCTCCGACACGCTTGACGTGGGCCTCGGCCTCGGCTACGGCTGGCTGGCCGATGATGAAACGGGCCTCAAGTCCGGGCGCGGGATATCGGACTTGGCGCTGTCGGGGAAGTGGCGGTTCTATGAAAACGAAGACTGGGGCGTCGCCTTCGCCTACGTACCGACCCTCACCATCCCCACCGGAAAGGAAACGACGTCAGAACGCCTGGGACCCAGTCAGGAGTTCTGGAGCCTGGACACACGTTTCGCGGTCGTCAAGGACTGGTCGGAGCGGTGGAGCACGAATGTCGACGCCGGCTATACCGCGGCCTTCGGCGAGCGCGACGAGGCGCGCGGCAGTTTCAGCGCGAACGGGGCCGTTGGCTATCGTCTCTTCCCCCTGCTGCAGCCGGAAGTGGAGCTGAACTATAGCCACGATTTCGTTCACCGCGACGACGATGCCGACCTGATCGCCGTGACCGTGGGTGCCGAGATGCCCATCTCGGACCGCCTGTGCGTTCGGGCGGGTGTGCAGCGCGCCATCGCGGGCCGCAACACGGACGCCGCCACCACGTTTCTGCTGTCGGTGGACCTGAACTTCTGAGGTAGCTACTGAGAGAAATCAGAGAGAGCGGGACGAGCCGTCCAACACGAAAGGAGGTTATCAGGCGAACAACACGGCGAGGCAGCCGTGGGCCAGTGCCCCCGCCCCTCGCACCCCGGTCTGAGCGAAACATGAACATGCGCGATTCGACAAACATCGATAGGGAAAGGACACGGTGAACATGAGAACCATTCGCTTCAAGGAAAAGATCACGATCGCGGGCCGTGGGAGCGCGGCCGCGGTCTTCGGCGTCCTCGCGCTCGCTACACACGCCGCCTTCGCACAGTCCAACTTGCCGTCGCCGGAAGAAATGTGGAAAGTTATCCAGGAGCAAGCCAAACAGATACAGGCGCTCCAGGACCAGGTCCAACAGCTCACCGGCCAGGTCAAGTCCACCGACCAGCGTCTTGAAACGGTCGCCGACGCCGTCGACGACCAGGATGCCGCCGGTTTCCCCGGCAAGAAGACCCATCTCGGCGGCTACGGCGAACTGCATTACAACAACCTCGAAGATCGGCACGGCAGCAAGGACAAGGAGGAAATCGACTTCCATCGGTTTGTACTCTTTGTCGGGCATGACTTCGATGAGCGTTTGCGGTTCTTCTCGGAGTTGGAGGTGGAGCACGCGCTGGTCGGCGATACCAAGACCGGCGAGGGCAAGCCCGGCGAGGTGGAGTTGGAGCAGGCGTATCTGGAGATGGATCTGGACGCGGAAGCCAAGCATCGGGCGAAGGCGGGGCTGTTTCTGGTGCCGGTGGGAATTCTCAACGAGACCCATGAGCCGCCGACCTTTTACGGGATCGAGCGCAACGCGGTGGAAACCAACATCCTGCCGACGACTTGGTGGGAAGCCGGTTTGGGGCTGAGCGGACGGTTCACCGATGCGTTGAGCTACGACCTGGCGTACACCTCCGGACTGGCGGTGAAGGCCGATTACAAGGTCCGCGACGGCCGGCGGAAAGTCGCCAATGCGCCGGCCGAGGACGGGGCCTTGACCGGGCGACTGCGCTGGAAGCAGTCGGGCCTGGAGTTGGGCGCCACCCTGCACTATCAGACCGACCTCACCCAGGGCGGGGCCAACGGCGCGCCGGAGGACTCGAGCGGGCTGCTCGCTGAAACGCACGCGGCGATCGAGATGGGGCGCTTCGGCTTGCGCGCCTTGTACGCCCGCTGGGAACTGGACGCCGATGCGGCCGAGGCGCTCGGTCGCGATGTCCAGCAAGGCTGGTATATTGAGCCGTCGTACAAGATCACCGACAAGCTCGGCCTGTTCGCCCGCTACAGCTACTGGGACAACAGCGCCGGGGACTCAGCCGAGTCGGCGGTCAAGCAGTTGGACGTCGGAGTCAATTACTGGCCGACCGAGAATGTCGTGCTTAAGCTCGACTATCAGGACCAGGATGCCGCCAGCGGCGTCACGGAGTTGGACGGATTCAATGCCGGCATCGGCTATCAGTTCTAGCAGGACTGCCCCGGGCGGTTCAAGAGCGCCCAAGGTGCAGAGCGACGCCATCGCCCCGAGGCGCGCCCCGCGCCTCGGGTCTGCCTGGATGGCGTTCGCCTGTACCGTGGCGGTATTCGTGACCGCCGCGGGACAGGCCGGTGACAACGCGCGGGCCGGCCAGGCCCCGGCGGATTTCCTCGAGGGTGTCTTTGGCGCCGCGCCGCCGGCGGCGCGCACGCTCTGGCCGACCAAGGCGATGCGCGAGGAGATCGGCAGCATCCTCGGCCACCCGCTGGCGGCGCTTCGCGTCCGCTACTGGGTACGCGACGAGCGTTACATTTTCGTCCTCGACGAGATCGGCAAGGACAAACCGATCACCACAGCGGTGATCGTCACGGCCGGCCGGATCGAGCGGGTCAAGGTGCTGGTCTTCCGCGAGTCCCGTGGGGGCGAAGTGCAAAACGCGTCGTTCACCGAGCAATTCACCGGGGCTCGACTTGGCGCCGGCGCCCGGCTGGACCGCGATATCGACGGCATTACCGGCGCCACCCTGTCCGTCCGCGCCGTCACCTGCCAGGCCCGCCTGGGCCTGTACCTGTACAACCACGTCAAGGAGTAACTGCCGCGCCGCGGCGCCACTCCCGCCAACTCGTCCATGCCGTCAGCCCCATGATCAAAGACCCGCAAAAGCAACGGATTCTGCGCCATGTGCACCGCGTCGCCGGCCTGGTTTGCGTGGCCTTTACGCTGCTCTTGGTGGCAACCGGGATCATGCTCAACCACACCGGCCCCCTTGACCTAGGGCAGCGCCGGATCGGCAACCGCTGGGTGCTGCGCTGGTACGGCCTGAGGGCGCCGCCGACTCTTCAAGGATACGCGGTCGGTGAGCATTGGCTGACCCAGGCCGGCGAAACGCTCTACTTCGACGCTCGCCCGGTGGCGCAGCCCCACGGCCCCATCGTCGGTGCGGTCGTGGTCGATGGCGCCTACGCCGCGGCCACCGCCAACGTTCTGTTCCTCTTCACGGCGGACGGCCAGTTAATCGAAGAACTTGGCGTCGCGAGCGGTCTTCCCGCCGATATCCAGGGCATGGCTGCCGCGGACGCCCAATTGCTCTTCAAGACGCCCTCTACCATCATCGCGACCACGATCGCGCTCGATAGCTGGACCCCCACCCCGGCGGCCCAGGCCGCCTGGGCGACCCCCTCCACCTTGCCCGCGGCGCTGACCACGGAACTCGAACCGTTCCTGGTCGGTGAGGGGGTGTCGTGGGAACGTCTGATCATGGACCTTCACAGCGGCCGCATTATCGGGCCGGTCGGTGTCTGGATGACCGACCTGATCGCCGTCCTGCTCCTTGTCCTCGCCGGCAGCGGCCTGGTCATGTACTCATTCCGCCCAAAGAGGCCATCTGGCTGAGTCTGTCGGCACCGCCGAAAATAACCGACCTGTGCAGGTAGATCCGGCCTTGCCGGCAGACGCCCTCACACGGACAGGCATCGGGAACGGCGCCGCTCGTAGTGGTGTCGCAGTCCCGGCGGTAGTCCGCCGGGCAAGACACCATCCTCGCGCCACGCCGTCACAACACACCAGATGGGCTCTTGGCACTCCACTTCGTTCCGCGCACTGCGAGCCCACTACGAACGGGCGTATCGTGCCGTCTACGGCGGGGCCCCTTCTCTCTCAGGATTTACCCGCACAGGTCGAACTCACTTCGCGGCAACGGGGACCCGCTGTGCCGAGCGCACCGGCATGGCGAACGCCTGCTATTCGCCCCAGCCATTAGGGCGGCCACGATACCGTTTCACGGCGGGTCCAGATAGAGCGCCTCAGCCAAGTGCCGCCCGGCGCCCGTCTTGAACACCCGCGCGATGATCTCTTCCAGCCGGGATCGCTCGGCTTGCGGGAACTCGTCCGGAATGTTCACCAGCCAGTCCGCGTCCCAGAGGATGCGGAACTCCGGGGTATCGATGTCGCGGGCACTGTGGTGGTTGGCGATGATCTGGCACACGTGATCGATCGCCGCCGGGTCCACCTGCAGCGCTTCCAGAATGCGCCGGGCGATCGGGGGGCCCTCGATCTCCTGGTACTTGCCGACGGCTGAGCCGTGTTTCGTCTCCGCCTCGTGAATACCGATGTCGTGGAGAACGGCGGCCGCCTTCACGACCAGCGGATTGGCCTTCTCCTGCTTGAGAATCAGTTCCGCGCTGTCCAGCACCGCCAGCGCATGGCGAATGCGGCGCTGGTCCTCGCCGAAGACCTGCTTCATCTCCTTGATCAGCGCGTCACAGAGCGTTTCGTCGCGCAATTGCGCCGCCGGGATCCCCACGCACTGCTCGGCGAACTGGCACCACTTGGCGCAGCCCATGTCGAAGTGCGAGTTGCGCACCAGTTCACCGCAGTGCGTGCAGCGGCGTCGGAAATCGTCCTTCCAGAATTCGATGCTCTTCCCGCAACGCGGACACGGTTGCTCGGAGGCATCGTCGCCTTTCCAGAATCGCTTGTCTTGCCCGGGGCAGCGGCTGAGTAACATTGTACGTCCTCCTATCCCCAATCGCTTCTCGCAATCCTCGTCGCAATCGCTTCTCGACAACCAGCATTGTTGCGGAAATGGATCGATCGACGATTGCGACAACGATCATCTGTTCGTCATTCTTGTTCCTCACCGAATTTGACACTACCGGATCACTTGAGTTGCCTGGCCAGGGCGCCAAAGGCCCTGGCCATATCGTCGAGGAGGTCCTGCGTATTCTCGATGCCGGCAGAGACCCGGATCGTGCCAGGGCCAATCCAGGCCGCCTTGCGGGCCTGGGGCGACATCGAGGCGTGACTCATGGTTTCGGGGTTCTGCTCGGCAGATTGCAGAGAACCCGCACTCCAGGCCATCTTGCTGGCAGCACCCGGGGCGCTTTTCACCCCTTCTGACACCTTGAACTCGGACCTTGGCTTCGCGCCGCGGCGGGGGAGGCCCTGTCCACCGTATCGTCGAGGACATCCGACAGGCGGGTGTCACGAAGGAACGTGTTCAGCCTGTCCTGGAGCACCCGGAGACGGGTACTGATCCGGCAGGAGGGGCGACGAACGCAACCGTCCGCGCCGCCCGTACATAAGTTCAGAAGGGGCAATGGTTGCACTGCCACGACAACATCGTACAGCGATACCTGGCGAGGCGACACGGCGAGACGGAACCCGCCCTGGTTGCCAGCCCTGGACCGCAGAATGCCTGCCTTCGACAGTCTCCGGAGTATCTTGTGCGCGAAACTGGCCGGGACGGTCAGCGCCCGCGCCATCGCCGGCACTGTGGCGGTTTGACCGTTCTGGGACGCGATGTGTACCAGCATCCGGAGCGCGTGGTCGGTATCTCGGCGGATTATCGTGCGACCTCTTTTCATACTGGAGTAAGTTAGTCCAGTTTCGGTTGCCTGTCAAGAAGGCCCATCACCGCCGCATCGCCGCCAGGGTTGATGTTCCGGCGGGAGGAACGATATTGCCCGCAGCAGGCGCGACAGAGGGCTGAGGGATGAACGCTGAAAGCTGAGGTCCAGAGGCCGAAACCAAGAGCGGTTTCTTTGCGTCCATTTCAGGTCTCAGCCCTCATCTGCGTCCACTTCAGCTTTCAGCCTTCATCCCTCAGCCCTGCCTTCGAGGTGACGGGGATGAGACTCCACGCCGAAGAACGGCTTACGTTTCACTGGCCTGTTGTCTTTGCTCTCGGGTTCTTCGCCGTCGTGGCACAGGCGCTGTTGTTCCGTGCCTTTCTCACCGTCTACGAAGGGAATGAGCTGGGGATCAGTTGCTTCTTCAGTTCCTGGTTGCTCTGGGTCGGCGCCGGCGCGCTCGCGGCCCGCTTGATCCCCGCAACACTCTCTTGTCGCCTGCTCCGGTATTTCACGTTTCTGCCGCTCGTCTATCTGCCTGCGTATGCGGGGCAACTCCTGCTCATCCAGCAATCCCGCGCCCTGGCCGGCATCGAGAGCTACGAGCTCTTTCCTTTTGCCCGCATGCTGCCCGTGTCGTTCCTCGCCAATGCGCCAGTCTCCTTCTGCACCGGTCTGCTGTTCACGCTGGCGGTCAAGTGGCTTTCGGAAAGCAAGCCTCTCGCCGTGGCGTGGGTCTACATCTGGGAAGCCGCAGGCAGTTGTGCCGGCGGAGTCGCCGCGACGCTGCTGTTGTGGGCGGGGCGAAGTCCGGAGACCACCATGTTCTGTGCCGCGCTGGTCGTGGCCGGGGCCGGGGCCGCGCACGGCTGGGTTCGACGCGCCCGCCTGACCGGTGCGGTGCCGTTGCTGTTGGTCGTCGGGGCAATAGGTCTGGGCGTTCCGGGCCACTGGGCTCGGGTGAATGACCTTCACGCGTGGTGCCGCCTGTTCCCGGCTGACGCCTACGACGGGAGTTTCGCCACCCCTCAGGCCTACTATCACTTCGGCCGTCACCAGGGGCAGTTCAACGTCGTCGCCTGGGAATCGGTGGTCGAAAGCGTGCCCGGCACCGAGCCGGCATCCGAGGTGATCGCCATCCACCTGGCTCAGAAGCCCGATGCCCGTCGCTTTCTGGTCATTGGCAGCGGTAGTTATGGCATCTGCCGACGTTTGGCGTCTCTTCCCCAGGTGGAACGGATTACCTGGCTGACCCCCGACCCCGCCTATCCGCAGAAGCTGATGGAGGTCCTGCCCCTGGAGTTTCAGCAGGGCACGGGTGCCGTCGACATCCCGGGTGTCGACCCGCGGACATTCCTGCGCCAGTCGCCTGAGCCGTATGATCTGGTCATTGTCAATCTTCCGGACGCCGCCACGTTGTCACTAAACCGGTACTGCACCCGGGAGTTCTTCGAGCTGCTGAAGCAGCGAATGAGCCGTGACGGTGTTGTTGGAATCAGGGTTTCTGCCGGCGAGAACTACATGGGCGCCGAGTTGGTGAACTTGGGCGCTTCGGTGCTTCACACCCTGAAAGCCGTGTTCAAGGACGTAGCCCTGAAACCGGGCGACGACACCTGGATGATCGCGTCGGACAGCGGTCGCCTCAGCATGTTCTCCCTCGAATTGCGCGCCCGTTACCGCCAAGTGAAGGGCGCCGAGCAGGTCTACCCGGCGGACGGCCTGATCTCCCTGTACAGCCCCGAGCGGATTGACGATTTGCTGGCGCGTTACCGCCAGGCCGAGACGGCAGCGGTCGGCAACTCTCTGCTGAACACCGATCGGGAACCCAAGGCGTTACTGCACGCGCTGCTACTCGTCGCGCGGCAGACCGCTGCGCCCGAGACGATGTTCGCCATGGTCGCGACGGCCGGAGCCGTTGGATTCCTGGTTCTGGTCGCCGCCGCCGTACTCTATGTATTGCTGCGCGCCGTGTACCTCTGCCGCTCTGTATCGCGGTGGCCGTCCGCGCCGGAGCCGGGGCAGGGCGATGGTTCGAGCTCGGTGGCCTTCGACAGTCATTTCGCCGTCGTCTCCAGCGGGGCTGCGGCGATGGGCACCACGCTCGTGTTCATGTTCGCCTATCAATCGCGCTTCGGTTCTGTATTTCTGCACATCGGGCTGATCTCAGCCGTGTTCATGCTGGGGTTGACGGCAGGCAGCCTTGCCGCCGCGCGGTCGCTGTCCACCGGGAAGTGGCGCCCGCAGGCCATTCTTGCTTTCGTCATTGCCGTGCACGTCGCGTTCTTGGCGGTCGTGGCCCTGCTGCCTTCGGCGGGAGTGGGGGTCGCGCCGCTCTTCCTGTGCTTCCTGGTCTGCGGGCTGTTGAGCGGGGCCTATGTCCCCGTGGCCGCGGCGCGGTTGGAGACGTGCGGTGTGGGCGATGCCACCGCCGGCAGCCTCATCGAACTGAACGACCACGTGGGCGGGGCTTTGGGCGGCCTTCTGACCGGGTTGTTCCTGCTCCCCGTTCTTGGCGTGCCGTCGGCGCTTGCGGTGCAGGCCCTGCTGATCGGAGCGAACCTCGCGTCGTTGTTGCCCTATCGGTGGCTGGCTGCGCATCTGAGCCCGCGGTGGCAAGCCGAAGGGACCGCAGTGGCGCCTGACCGCTTCGACCGGGTCGCACGGGCAACGGGGTACGTGTTCTTCGGCGCGGCGGCAATCCTGCTGCTCGTCGCACAACTCCATGCCCGGTTGACGAAGGTCGATGGGCGCCAACTGCTGGCCCAGGCCGCGAGCACGATGACCGGCGGCGCAACGCTAGTCGAAGCAACCGCGCCCCTGGAGAACCGCCAGGCGATGTACTACTTCAGGCAAGACGCCGAGCCGGGGATTGTCCGTGCTTACGTCTTCGGCACCGAAGCGCTGGCATCCGACGTTCGTGGCTACGGCGGGCCGCTTGCGCTGGCCGTGGCTACCGACAAGGACGGGGTCCTCCGGGACGTTCGGATCCTGCACTCCAATGAGACGCCGGCTTACCTGAGGCGGCTGGATTCATGGATGCACAACCTATTGGGTAGAAACGTCTTCAGGGACGAACCCTTTAAGGGTGTCGATGCGGTGAGCGGGGCCACCGTGACGTCCGCGGCTCTGATGCGCACGGTGGCGATTGCCGGACAGGGATTTGCGGCGCACGTTCTGGGGCAGGGGAGCACGGTGCCGGTTTCGGAGAGTCACTGGCGCATGCCCGATCGCACCGTCACGCTTCTCGGGGCGCTGGCGGCCGTAGCCGTCATGCTGCGCTGGGCGCGTCTGGCCCGGTTCCGTCGTGGCTGGCTGCTCCTGATCCTGCTGGTCGCCGGCACGTCACTGAATGCGCAGTATTCCCTGGAGCATGTCGCCTCGTTGGCGCTTCTCAGGGCCGGGGGGCACAGCGTCAGCGTCGGCGTTGCCATGGCGGTGGGGATCCCGATCCTGGTCATCCTGTTCGGCAACGTCTACTGCGGTTACCTGTGCCCCTTCGGTGCACTGCAGGAACTTGTCGGCGACCTTCGACCTCTCCGGTTGGCGATCATCCCCAGCAAGGCTGTGTGGCGCTACGCCCGGATGGTCAAGTACGTCCTTCTGTTTGCGGCGGTCTGCCTTCTGGCGCTGCCGCCCGCCAGCGACGTGCCGTCGCTCGACCCGCTGGTGACGGTCTTCGGCCGGGCCCCCGCCATGCCCATCGTCTGGATCACCCTGCTGGCGGTGTGCCTGGCCTTCTTTGTCCCCCGGTTCTGGTGCCGAACCTTCTGCGTCGGCGGTGCCTTCCTGGGACTGCTGGGCGGTCTGCACCTGTTGCGGCGCTTTACCCCGGGAATCAGCCCGGACGCCTGTTCGTACGGGGTCCGGAATCGCGACGAACTGGATTGCATCCGCTGCGACCGATGTCGCCGGATCGAACCGCGCGAAGCCCACGCGCTCCAGGCGGCGGAAACCGCGCCGGGTTGGCGCTGGGCCGATTCGGTCTTCCTGGCGATCATCGGGGGTGCGTTTCTGGGGTGCGCACACTTGTCCGCGCCGGGTTGGCGCACCGTCCTGCAGCGGCCGCCGAACAGCGTTGAATCCGGCGCGGGAACCGCCAGAATGCGCACCGTAAACACGCCTAAGCTCAAGGCGCTCCTGGACGCAGGCAAACTGTCCAGCCGCGAGGCCCTCTACTACCGGAAGGCAGACAACCCGCTGCCAAGGCAACCGACGCCGGGCGAGCCCCCGAAGAAACCACCCCAGCCCTGATTGGGCAGGCGCCGTGATCCGTGATGCGGCTCACAGGCGACGCACCGCACCGGGCATATTCAGCTCTTCGTCAGAAAGAGCGCCTCAGCCAGGCGCCTTCCGGCACCGGTCTTGAACACCCGAGCGATAGTCGCTTCCATCTGGGATTGCGAGGCTTGCGGGAACTCGTCCGGAATGTTCACCAGCCAGTCCGCATCCCAAAGGATGCGGAACTCGGGGGTGTCGATGTCGCGGGCACTGTGGTGGTTGGCGATGATCCGGCACACGTGGTCGACCGCCGCCGGGTCCACCTGCATCGCGCTCAGGATGCGCCGAGCGATCGGCGGACCCTCGATCTCCTGGTAATTGCCGGCCGCTGAACCGTGTTTCGCTTCCGCCTCGTGGATGCCGATGTCGTGGAGAACGGCGGCCGCCTTCACGACCAGCGGATCAGCCTTCTCCTGCTTGAGAATCAGTTCCGCGCAGTCCAGCACCGCCAGGGCATGGCGAATACGGCGCTGGTCGTCGGCGAAGACCTGTTTCATCTCCTTGATCAAAGCGTCACAGAGCGTTTCGTCGCGCAGTTGCGCCGCCGGGATTCCCACGCACTGCTCGGCGAACTGGCACCACTTGGCGCAGCCCATGTCGAAGCGCGCGTTGCGCACCCGTTCGCCGCAGTGCGTGCAACGGCGCCGGAAGTCATCCTTCCAGAATTCGATGCTGTTCCCGCAACGTGGGCATGGCTGGTCGGACGCGTCGTTGCCCTTCCAGAAACGTTTGTCTTGTCCGGGGCAAAGGCTGGGTGCCATGGTGCGTTCTCCTGTCCCTGTGGGTCACCCTGTGGGTCACCCTGTGGGTCACCACCAGTGTTTCGGGTATTGGCGGTGATGAACGATGTTGTTGGCGACGACGGCGATCAGGACCAGGACCGTAGCTCCGACCAGCACCGGGAGGATGGGGAACAGCCAACCGGCATGGTCGTGGATGCCGATCAGAGCTGTGGCGCCGCCCGGCGGGTGAGTCGTGTGCGTGGAGTGCATGACCAGGATTGACAGTCCGACCGCCACCGCCAAGGCCACCGGACCGGCGGCGCCACAAGCGACCATGGCGCAGCTAACGAGCGCGGAGAGCAGGTGGCCGCCCAGGACATTGCGCGGTTGCGCCAAAGGACTCTCCGGAGCACCGTACAACAGCACGGCGGACGCCCCGAATGAGCCGAGCAGCAGATGGTGCCCCGTCAGGGATGCCAGGCCGCTGATCGCCAGAATCCCGCAGGTTCCGGAGAAGAAGCCCCACGTCGCGTGTTTCCATGAGCGGGCTGGCCGTGTGGCGGGTGTGAAGGGCGCCCGGAGCTTGCCGGGGAAATGTTGTAGTCGTTTTATCATGTGACGGCAGTCCCAGCCCCCCCCAAAAAAGCGCCTATGGCCATTACCCGCCACAGCGTGCCGGAACCGGCTCCCCCGTTACTTGTTCTCGTAGCGGGCCTTGAATTCCGCGGCGGCCTTGGCGCGTGCGGCCTTTTCTTCCGGGTCCATGTTGCCGGTGTACCACCGGTGGTCGTCGCTCGCCAGGGTTTGGTCCAGCAGGGCCTTCAGCTTCTCCGCCGCATCTTTCTTCGCCGGGTCCGTGGAACCGATGTTCGCCTGGACCAGTTCCTCGAGTCCCGGGATGTACTCGGAGTACCAGTGCTTGGCCACCTCGTACGTGCCGTGCCAATGGGTGTAGTCCGGCCCCATCATGGCCGCACCGTGGCGGGCACGGCGTCCCTCATGGTGCCAGATCTCGTACCACACGAAGTCAATCTTGTTGCCGAACTCCACCGGCTTGATCAACGGTTTGGCGGCGGCGTACAGCGCCAGGCCCGGCTTGGCGAACTTCTCGTTGTAGAGCTCGATCAGTTCGTCATACTGCACGAACCAGTTCTCCACCCACTTGGTGCTGTGGCAACTGAAGCACACGTCCTTCATGTTGCTGCGCCGCGCATCCCACGGCATCGCCTGGCCGGGCAGGTCCATCTTCTTGTCGGCGATCTCGGGGCGGACGGAGACCGCCGGGCGGTTGTTCCAACTGATGCGCATCCCCACGTCGTGAGTTACTTTCTGCTTCTTCGTTTCCGACATATGGCAGGTGGCGCAGGTCGGGGCGGCGGAGTAATCCTCGCCCACCACCCACTTGGCGTTGCCCAGGTTCATACGCGACACGTTGGCAAAGAACGCAATGCCGTGTTTCGACTCCTCGTAGATCTCCTTCTGCGGATGATCCGGGCCCATGTGGCACTTGCCGCAGGTGTCGGGATGCCGTGCCTGTTCCACCGAAAAGCTGTGGCGGCTGTGGCAGGCAGCGCACGACCCCTCCGACCCGTCGGGGTTGATGCGCCCGATGCCCGTGTTGGGCCAGGTCGCCGGATCGAGCTGGCCGTCCGGTTCCACCTTCACCTGCGAACCATGACACTGCCAGCAGCCATCTACCGCCGCCGCAGATGTCCCCTTCGGGAAACCTTTCGTGACAAAGCCTTTGTTGCCCTCCACCACCTCAGCCAGCACGTTGTCCAGGGAACCCAGGATCCGCGCCGCCTTGGAATGGTGCGAACCGACGAACTCCCGCACTTCCTTGGCGTGGCAGCGCGAACAGTCCTGGGGACTCACAATCACCGAGATCGTCTCCCCGGCGTGCTCATAGGCATCCGGGTCCGCCGGGTCCGCCGCGTGGCACTCGTAGCAGCCCACATTGGCGCGGAAGTGTTTGCTGCTGCCCCATTGCTGGTACAGCGATGGGTTCTGGTCCTTGTGACACTCGATGCACGCTTGAGACTTCTTGCTCAACTCCTCCAAGCCGGAAGGCCCGCCTCCCGCCCAAGCCGGAACGGCACAGACTCCAACCAGACTCCACGTCAGAGCAATAACTCTTGATCGCGTCGACATGATGCGTCCTTTCTCTGTTGTTCTCCTGTAACTGCTCAGGAGTCCTCAGTCCGAGGTGCGGACCGGCTGGCTTTCCCCCAGCCAAGCGGCCGCAACGCGCCCGTCCGGCGGCAGTGCGGCCCAGAAGTCGGAGAAGCGCTGATTCGGGACGTCCCGCCGCGAATACGTCGTGATCACGTCGTTCAAGACACCGAGCACGGCGTCCAGATTCGGGGCCTGACCCACGACTTGGCCCAGACGCGGATGCCGACCCAGCTTGCCGCCCATGACGACGCGAATCTCGGGCTGGGAAAGACCGATGCAGTGCTTCGGGCAGGCGTCGCGACACCGCGAACACCCGAGGCAGAGCTCGCGTGCAAACGCCGGTGGCGCGTCCGCCACGGTGATCGCCCGGTCCGGACAGGCCCGGGCGCACACGCCGCACGCCGTGCAATCGCTCGAGGCTACGGTCGGTTTGACGCAGGCGATCAGGCCGACGTCGGCGATCTGCGGGCGCGAGCAGGCGTTGGGACAACCCGCGACGGAGATGCGGAACTTGTGATGGTACAGGACCTGGTCGCCGTCGATCCGCGCGCGCAACCGCTCGGAGGCACGTTCGCGCGTCGCCCACTCCTCAATCGCCCGCCCCCACGCCTCAACGTCCGCGAGCAGGTTGGGGCAGTCCGATGCGGCCCCGTGGCAAGTCTCGACCACCAGCACTTGGGCTGCCGGCGTATTGTCCTGCGGGATGGTCTGTTGGATCTCCGCCGGACTCTTGCCCGCCAGCATGGCACGGAAGCGCTTCTCGGCCTCCTCAACATCCGCCAAGGTCACCTGATGGCGGCCCTGTTCCAGAACGCGCTTTTCCACCTTCCGCGCCGCGCGATGCCGCACCCAGGCAGGCACCCGGGACAGGGCCTTCTCCGCGTCTGGCATCCATGTCATCGCCGCCATCCCTGCCGAACTCCTTCCTGCACCGCCATTGATAGATCAGTGAATATGGTACCATAATGCCTGTTTAGGGGTAAGTCAAGTTGATTCGCGGCCGGGCGGGGCGGGTGCATACCCATCGAGCCGGCAACCCCGGCGTCTGTTGGGTGCCGTGGATCGGCGCTCTGTGGAAGTAGAGCAAGGCTCCAGCCTTGCAGTCTATCCATCCGTCCGGTGCGGGACGGCGGTGGACAGCAAGGGTGGCGCCTTGCTGCTACTTTGCCTGACACCATCCTGCGCCTCAGTGGCGCAGGGCGAGAAGTCTGCGCATCGTGTCGCCGAGCATGGGCCGGACCTGTTCCTGGGGCAGATCGACGGAGAGCAGTCGGCCCAGTTCCCATACGAGGTTGTGGCAGAACGCGTCGCTGCCGAAGATCATTTTCGCCGGGTTGACGCGGGAGAACGACTCCTCCCACGGTATGGTCGAGCAGAACGAGCCGCACCACTCGAGCCAGACGTTCGGGTGCGCCGCGGCCAGCGCCTCGGCCTCGCGCCGCCCGTCGTTGCCGCCGCCCGAGTGGCCGAGGATGAACTGCGCTTCCGGGTACTTGGCGACCAGGTCGGTGAAGAGTCGCGGCGAGTCGTGGGTCCCGCCCCAGGTGTGGTTGAGAATGGGCAGCCGGTGTCGGTTGGCGTAGGCGAACATGGGTTCGAACCGCGGGTCGGTGATCGGGACGCGCCAGTAGTCGCAAAGCGTCTTGAACCCCACGAAGAACGAGCGACTGAAGACGTCGTCGAACCGCGCGGCCAGCGCGTCCGCATGGTTCGGGTTGAACCCGAAGTAGCCGCGGAACCGGTCGCCGTGCGGGGCCAATTTCGCTTCGAGTTCCGCATTGCCCGAGACCGGATCGCCAATCAGTGCATTGAGGCTGGAGACGATCAGGGTCTGCACGTCGACGCGTTGGGCCATTGCCAGCGCGGCGGAGATCTGCGACTCCATGTCGTTGCGCTTCAGCACGTACCCGCCGCTCGCGCCCAGGTGCACATGCGCGTCGATGACCGGCATGCCCACCGGCCGGCCGGCGGCCAGGTTCTGCCACAGCGGGTTGCCGTCGAGCCGTGACGTCCCGCGCTGGATCCCCGCCGCGCGCCGCAGACGCAACGCTCCCTCCAGGTTCGCGTGGGCGATCTTCTTCTTTGCGGACTCCGCAACCTCGGCATAGGCCAGTGCGGCAATGGCCGCGCCGTAGTTGGCGCGTTCGCCGGCGCCAAAGAAGACGCGCTCGGGCCCGAACCGCTCGCACAGGATTTCGATGTCGTCGGCCGTGTGCAGCCACGACGTCTCGACGCAGATGTTGCGGCAGCGCGACATCAGGTCGAGGACGTGCGGCATCCGTCCCCAACTGATGTCCGTGAGGATTACGGTCAGGTCCGGATTCTTCGCGGCTGTCGCCAGAAGGTCAGGCCGATCTGCCTCGGCATAGTCCATGATCACGACCGGTTTCAGGTCGCGCAGCAGGTCGAAGATCGGGTCGCACTCGCCCAGGAAGTACCCGGACAGGCCGCGGGTGAAGTGCAGCGCCGGCGCGTGCGTTTCGACCATGCCCCGCAGTTCCTGCATCGCCCCGTCCGTGTACATCATGACCGGCGAGACGCTGAACGCCGGAATGAGTCGTTCGCGGCCGCCGGGCGTCTGCTCGATCGTCTCGAGTGTCTTGCGGTTCACGAACGGGCAACTGCTCTCGCGGCCCTCGACATTGAAAGTTATGGCGCGGTCGATGCCTAGGTGGTCCAGGTGCCGGATCACATCGGCGGCCGTGGGGAAACCGCAGTGCCGATTGAGGGCCAGACCAAACCGTCCGCTAACGTCGATGTACTGCATGGTGCCTCCTGGAATGACCTGTTCTTAGAACGTAACTGCTCAGGTAGACAGGAGTCAGAATTCAGGAGTCAGAATGGGCCGCCAGCAACGACAGTCGTGGACTCAGAAGACAGTGTTGCTGCCGATTTGCCGCCGCCAATCAAACCGTTCCGCACGTTACTGGACGCTGTTGCGCTTTCCATTCTGAATTCTGACTCCTGGCTTCTGACTACCTGAGTGGTTACCTTCGAACACACCGTTGGAGTCCGTGGCCACCGGCCAGCCCCCACTCACTCTGCCGCGCTACTCCCGCACGGTGGTCACGTCGTCAATGTGGACATCGGCGGTCTCCGGGGTGGCGAACCGGAGTTGGGCCAGGCCGGGGGAGAGCAGTGGCGCGGGTGGCGGCGTCTTGCCCTGGAAGCTGAACTGGTCCCACGTCAGGCGGACTTCGCGCCACTCGGGGGCGGGCGCGGGAACACTCGCCTTCCAGTAGTGGCGCTTGCCGTCCGGCGTCTCGAGCATCCACAACACGTCCAGGCCGGTGTTGCCGGGAGAGCGCACCCAGAACGAAATTCCCTTCGCACTGCTGTTCTGCAACATGCTGCCGCGCATGCCTTCACAGCACACGATCATCTTGCCGGTGATGCGGAGCCCGCATTTGCCGGCGTGCGCGGCGTCGGCGCACACGGAGTGCTTGGCGTTCTCAAACTTCTCCGCGTAGGGCAACTGCCATCGCCGGTGCGTCTGCCGGTCCTCGAAGTCCTCGGCGACAAGGCGGTCGCGTCGTTCCGCCGGGGTGAAACCCAACTCAGCCGGGTGCAGTTCCTGCATGGTGGTGGAGACGGAGATGTCGCGGTCATCGGTGGCTACGGCCAACCACGAGATGGGTTCCGCCGTCTCGTAGACGGGGACCTTTGCGGTGTAGACCGCACTGTCGCCCTGGCGCGCGGCTGGCACCGGTTCCCACCAGCGCGTCCGCCACGGCGTCTCGCCGTACGAGTGCCAGACGGTCACGGTCTTGATCGGCAGCGGCCCTTCGACCGCGACGCGCACCGCGAGGTCCGTCCCGGCGCGCGACGGCGCGCCCTCGGTACGGCATACGGGGAACGGCGCGCCCTCGCCTTTCAGTTGGTAATCCATCCAGACGATCTCCGCATAGGTGCGGTGCGCCTTGGTGTCGAACTTCTGCGGGCCGGATGTCCCGCCCGGAATGCGGAGCACGTGGCTGTCGTTGGGCGAGAACGCGATGTTCTTCGGGCTGCGGATGGCATCGTAAGTGGCCATCACGCCGGTCGGCCAGAAGAACCAGTCGTTTGCCGCCGGCATGGTGAAATACGTGGCGGTCATGCGCGGCGCCTGCCGGCCGACGTCCAGCGTGCGCAGCCAGACGTCGGCTCTGTCGCGCGGCATGGCCTCGAGGTCCGGGCGCCAGATGGAACCGATGTCGTAGAAACCGCAACCGTAGATCGAAAAGGCGGTCTTGACGCGGGCGCCAGCCAGGGACGTGACCATGGTCGTCATGTACCCGCCCCACGAGCCGCCGGTGACGCCGATCCGGGCGCGGTCCACGTCCGGCTGCGTGCGCAGCAGTGCCAGGCCGTTCAGCGCCGCGGCCACGCCGTCGAACAGCACCGAAGCGGTCGCGTCCGGTTCGACGGTGTACATCGAGCGTTTCAGCTTCGCCCACGGCCCGGAGCTCTGGCCTTTCTCGCCGTTGTAGAACCCCGGCTGGTCCTGGCACATCGACACGTAGCCGCGCTTGGCCCAGCCTTTGACCGCGTCCGCCACGTAGTCCGCGTAACCGCCACCGCCGTGGCAGACCAGCACGCCCGGGTATGTGCCCTTCTCAATCGGTCGCGCGAGAATGCCGTAGATGATCACGTCCTCGTTCGCCTCCGGCACATGCCGGCTGCGGAAGCGCAGGCGCGTGACCTCGACGCCGTCTTCGACCGCCTTGGACTTGATCTCAACCACCTCGGGCGCAACGTCCTGGAGGAACGGCGCGAACAGGTCCGTTTCCGCGGCGCCGACGGGTAGCCGCCCTGCGAAGACCGCCAGCGCCGCGCCAATCACCAGACGTTGCACGTTACGATAGAACATGATCCGCCTCCTGATCTTCCCGACCTCACTCCTGCTCGCGCTCCTGCTCCAACTGCGGAGCGGCAGTGGCGCGGGACCTCCGGGACTGCGGCAGAGTGCTCGGGTCCGTCCCGGACCGAGGCCCTCGGCCGGGGATCCGTCTTCGCGTGAGCAGCTTCGCCGGACAGAGCCGGCCCGAGCACCCCGCTTCGGCGCGAGACGCGCCGAGCCACTGTGCGCTGGATCGTGTCTTGGCCTTGACAGGCCACCGCACCGGCGCCGGTCGGCCGCCGGGCACGGGCGGCATGGGCGGAGGTCCGGGCAGTGACGGTTGGTTTACCATGACGTTCAAGTCCTTCCGTTGCCGATGGCGTCCAGTGTCGGCAACGGTTCGAATACGCGATGTCCGCGGTACACTCGGCGCTATGGCATGGCGGCACCGGAACTGTGACATTAGCATGGGTCCCGAAGAGCCGCAAGCCGCGGACGGGTTGCGGCGTAATGCGTCAGTGGCGGGTGCTGGGCTGGGGGGGGGCTCGCCAAAGTGGCGGGACCGAGCCGGTCCCGCGGGTGTCGGAGCGAGCCGCTCCGACCACTTTAGACGCCAGCCCCGGCCAACCTTCGACCCTATCTCCACCCGCCACTGACGCATTACGTGCCTGTCGCGGGGCGCGCTTGCTATCTTGCCGACGTGACGCGACATTTCCAGGCATGACGTCAGCAGAAGACAAGCAGGACGGCGGGGCGGAATTGGCGCGCCCGGAGCAACCCACCGTGGCTTACCCCAGTTCTCCCGCGCCTTCCGACGTGAACCTGCGCCGGTTGGTGTCGCCCTGGCGCACGTGGGGGCGCTGGGTGGCGGCCATTGCATCCGGCTTGGCGCTGAGCGCCGCGTTCCCGCCGCTCGAGTATGCGGACCTGGCCTGGATCGCTCTTGTCCCGCTGCTTCTGGCGCCGCCGCCGGCCACGCTCGGCGGCCGCGTGCTCCTCGGCTGGGTCTTCGGGTTCGCGCATTTCGGTACCTGCCTGTTTTGGTTGAACCAGATCGGGTTCGCCGCCGGCGTGCTGCTGGCCTTGGTGTGCACGCTGTATCCCATGGTCTGGTACCTGACCGCCACGGCGGTGCTGCGGCACCTGAGCCGCCGCGAGCCCGCGGAACCGCAGGATGTGACGCCGCGCTGCCTGCCCAGGGCGCCGTGGCGCCAGTGCCTTGCGGTCCTGCTCCTGCCGGCGGTCTGGGTCGGGCTGGAGTGGATTCGCTCTTGGATGTTCACCGGTTTCCCCTGGGACCAGCTCGGTGTCAGTCAGTGGCAGAAGCCGCCCTTGCTGGTGCTGAGCACGTTGAGCGGCGTGTACGGCATCAGTTTCGCCGTGGCTGCGGTGAACGTGGCGCTGTGTTTCTCCGCCGCGGCATGGTGGGAACAGCTCCGGTACGGCACCCGGCGCCGGTTCCCCGCGGCACTGGGGCTCGTCGTGCTCGGCATGGCGGCGGTCACTTTGCTGACGCTGCGCCAGCGTCCCGCCACTCAGCCGGATGATCTGCTGCGCGTCCTTGCCGTGCAGGGCAACATCCCGCAGTGCCGGAAGTGGACGCAGGAGCAGCTTGACGAGTCCATCCAGGTCTACACGTCGCTGTCGCGGGACATGGCGCGTTCGACCGAACCCGACCTCATCGTCTGGCCCGAAACCGCCATTCCGGCGCCGCTGCGCTACGACAAGCAGTACAACCAGAGCATGGAGGAACTGTTTCGGGATGTGAAGACGCGCATGCTCATCGGCACGATTGACTACCGTCAGGCTGCGCCAGTGGGGACGACCTCTCCGGTCGCGGACGGCTCCGGCACGCCCGACTATCAGGTTTTCAACTCCGCCTTCCTTCTAGCTCCCGACGGTCGGATCGAGGAGTCCTACGACAAGATTCACACCGTTCCGTTTGGTGAATACACGCCGTTCGAGCGGCTCTTTCCCTGGCTCACCGACATCATCGGCATGGGGCGGAGCCTCACCGCGGGGCGCGAGTTCACGCTGTTCGAGCTGCCGCACGGTGCACGGGCTGGCGTCAACATCTGCTACGAAGACGCCTTTCCGGAGATCAGCCGCCAGTTCGTCCTGCGCGGCGCCAATGTGCTCATGACGCTGACCAATGACGCGTGGTATGCCGAGAGCGCCGGTTCGCGCCAGCACCTGATCCATGCCGTGTTCCGCGCGGTCGAGAACCGCCGCCCGCTGTTCCGTTCGGGGAACAACAGCGACACCTGTCTGATTCTGCCCAGCGGCCGGATCGTGGGTCAGCTCTACGACACCAACACGGGCAGCCCGTTCGTGCGTGCCGCCAGGTGCTATGATGTGCCCGTCTGGAAGCAGCAGGAGTACACGTTCTACACCCTGCATGGCGATGTTTTCGCCAAGGTTTGCGCGCTGGCCGCAATGTTGATCTGGGTGGTTCTGGCGCAACAACGGTTTCGTGAGAAACGGCGGTTGCTGCAGGTGATTACGGGAAGCGACAGCACGGCTGCCGCAGTGCCGCCAGACGGGTCGGTGTGAGGTCGCCCGGCGCGCTGTTTGTCAAACGTCGGAAGCGCAGCATATTGTCGATGTTTACAGCGGGAGCACGTGCGGCGAGGACGGGGCTTTTCTGGGGCGCCAGGCTCCAACCGCCGAAATGGTCGCCTTCGAACAGGCGCGAACAGGATACAGACAAGGAGGAACAACGCATGGGACGACCGGTAACACTCTTCACGGGTCAGTGGGCGGACCTGCCGCTGGAAGTCATGGCGAAGAAGGCTGCCGAGTGGGGCTACGACGGGCTTGAGCTCGCCTGCTGGGGCGACCACATGGACGTCGTTCAAGCGGCGAAGGATCCCAAGTACGTCAGCAAGCAGCTCAAGATTCTGGAGAAGAACGGGCTGAAGTGCTGGGCCATCAGCAACCACCTGGCGGGCCAACTCGTTTGTGATCTGAACAACGATGGCCGTTCCGACATCTTCGCGCCGAAGAACCTGGCCGGCGATGCCAAGGGCCAGCACAAGTGGGCCATCGAGCAAATGAAGCTGACCGCCAAGGCGGCCCAGAACCTGGGCGTCAAGGTGGTCAACGGCTTCACGGGCTCATCCATCTGGCATCTCCTCTACAGCTTCCCGCCGGTGAGTGCGCAGATGGTCGAAGCGGGGTTTGCGGACTTCGCGGCGAAGTGGAACCCGATCCTGGATGTGTTCGGCAAGTGCGGGGTCAAGTTCGCGCTCGAAGTGCATCCGACCGAGATCGCCTACGACATCGTCACCGCGGAGCGGGCGCTCGAAGCGATTGGAAAGCGCAAGGAGTTCGGGTTCAACTTCGATCCGAGCCACCTGCACTGGCAGATGGTCAACCCCGTAACCTTCATCGAGGCCTTCCCGGATCGTATCTACCACTCGCACATGAAGGATGCCATCGTCACGCTCGACGGCCGATCCGGTATCCTGTCCTCGCACCTGGATTTCGGCAAGCCGGGGCGTGGCTGGGACTTCCGCAGCCTGGGTCGTGGCGGAGTGAATTTCGAGGAGATCATCCGCGCTTTGAACCGCGTCGGCTACACCGGGCCGCTGTCCGTCGAGTGGGAGGACTCCGGCATGGATCGCGAGCACGGCGCCGCCGAGGCGTGCCAGTTCGTACGCAAGACGGACTTCAAGCCGTCGGCCATCAAGTTCGACAAGCAGATGGACAACCGCTAGTGCTCGGTCGCCAGAAATTCCCCCGCACTTCCTTTGCCTGTGCAGGCAACGACC
>Ga0156402_1179_pt1 | contig 47397 bp, 25 predicted proteins | sample RifOxyA3_FD_108045 | JGI IMG/M metagenome (GOLD analysis project Ga0156402, IMG submission 108045) | Lentisphaerae bacterium RIFOXYA12_64_32 | reverse complement strand
ACAGATCGACGTCCAGGTCAACGGCGCGAAGAACCTCGGCGGCCAGTCCATGCCCGCGCCGTTCAACGCCCCGAACCTGTTCAACGTCTTCATGGCGCCGCCGCCCGGACCGGGCGTGGTCTCGGCCACACCCGCGCCCAACCCGGTGCTGGACGCCAACGTCGGCGTGGACATGTTCACGCTGACCGTGCTGTTCGACGAAGCCATGGACAACGTCTACCCGCCGTTCATCACGTTCCCGGGCGGCGGCGAGGACCCGACCCTGGACGGCACGCTCGCGTTCACCGGCGGCGCGTGGAGCACGACCACGTTCGCCAATGACACCTACACGGCCAGTTACACGGTCACCGACTTCGACCTGGCCATGCCACAGATCGACGTCCAGGTCAACGGCGCGAAGAACCTCGGCGGCCAGTCCATGCCCGCGTCGTTCAACGCCCCGAACCTGTTCAACGTCGCCATGGACGGCAGCGCGGTTCCCCCGCCGGTGATCGACTGGCCGCCGGACGGGTCGACGCGGAGCAATCCGGTGCTGACGGTGTCAGGGACAGCCAGGCCTGGGGACAAGGTCCAAGTGTCCCTGAACGGTTCTCCCTCCGGTTCGCCCATAAACCTTGGGGCGGGCACGAGATGGCAGGTCACGCTGCTGACGCCACTGACGCGCGGCAGCAACCTCATCGCGGCTACGGCGATCGACGGGAATGAGATCGAGAGCGACTCCGTCGAGTTCTGGGTCACGCTCGATGACACCTTCATTGCCTTCGAAGACTGGGAGAGTTCGCTGGATGGCGCGCACGGATGGCGGTACTGGGCAGAGCAGACTCGTGGCCTGCCGGAAGACCTGCCGCTGATGCACTTCCTGGGGACCGGTGCCGGCGAGAACCACAGCAGCGGATATGCCAGGGCAGATTTGGGCGGCGCACGCGCCTCCGTCCTCCCCGAGTTGTACTGGGTGTGCTATCGCGTGACCGACCCGTCCAAGGCGATCTACGACTCAGAGCCGGTCAACGGCGATTTTGCAGATGCGTCAATCTCGGTCGCGGTCAACGACCTGAACTCCGCGAACCTTCAGGGCGGTTCGATCCATTTCTTCGTGGGCAAGTGGGACCCGACCGCCAACGCCGGCGTGGGCGCCGGCAAGTACTTCGTCTTCAACACTCCGGTATTGGACACGGCGGGCGGCTATGTCGACAACGGCCAGTGGCAGCTCCGGTTCCTGCAGCTTGACGGCGAGGTTGAGAACTGGACCGAGTACGGCGCGCTGACCGGCGCGGGCAACCAGCTCGCCGACCTGCTGGTGCGGCCGCCGCAGTGGGGATTCATGCTCAAGACGCTTGCCAGCCGCGCGCAACCGACCGGTTTTCTCGGGTTCGACAGCCTGTGCGTGACCAAGGGCCCGACCGTCACGATCGACCAGGCGCCCGGCCAGGCGGACCCGACGGGAACTTCGCCCATTACTTTCCGCGCCGTATTCAGCGAAGACGTTGCGGACTTCGCAGCCGATGACGTGCCGGTGTATGGCAGCACGGGCGCCACGTCGGCAACGGTGACAACGGTGGTCAGTGACACCGTGTACGACCTGGCCGTAACCGGCATGGGAATTGACGGCGACGTCCTGGTCAACATCATGCCCGGCGCGGCGCATGACGAGAACGGGTTCGGCAACCAGCGCGCACGACTGATCGACAATCGCGTCACCTACACCACCGCCGCCGGACCCGAGATCGCCGTGGAGGGCAACACTCGCCCGATCTTCAACGGCGACAACTCGCCGAGTTCGGCCAATGGCACCGACTTTGGCGGCGCGGCGATCGGTGGCGGCACGGTCACGCAGACCTTTACCATTCGCGATCTCGGGACCGAAGGGCTGATTCTCACCGAAACCCTGACGCCGGTTCAGCTCAGCGGTTCGACCGCGTTCTCGGTCACGGCGCCGCCCGAGGCTTTCGTGAACGCCGGGAGTTCCACGACCTTCACCATCACCTATGCCCCAACCGCCTCGGGGCTGGACCAGGCCACCGTCAGCATTCCCAACAACGACACGGACGAGAACCCCTTCACGTTTGCTATCCAAGGCCAAGGCGGCGAAGCCCCACAATTCACCCAGCAACCGGAGAACTTCAGCGCCACGGAAGGCACAGACGCGACGTTCAGCGCCGCCGCCAGTGGCGATCCGGCCCCGGGCCTGCGCTGGCAGAAGTCCGTGGATTCCGGGACCACCTGGGTAGACCTGGCTGAGGACTCGACCTACACCGGCACCGCCAGCGGAACGCTCACCGTCCACGCGACGACGCTGGCCATGGACGGGGACCAGTTCCGGTGCGTGGCCAACAATGGCCTGGGCGGCGACAGCGACCATCGCGTGGCCAGCGACGCGGCCACGCTGACCGTGACCACCGGCACGGATACCGACACTGACGGGCTGCCCGACGCCTGGGAGCAGCAGATCGTGGACGACGACCCGAGTGATGCCATTCTCGCCATCACGGACGTCCTCCCCACCGACGACTATGACGGCGACAACGAGACCAACGCCACCGAGTACGCCAACGGCACCGACCCGACGGATGCGTCATCCGCCTTTACCGTGGAAAACCGGTACGGCAGGTTCGGCTTCGAACTCTTCCGCCTTGCCGACCAGCAGGCCGGGGGCGGACTCACCAATGCCGGGTTCGGGGTGCACATTGAACTCGTGCCGCTCGCGGGCGAAACGTACGGGACCGGCGACGTCGCCAAACCGGGCACCGCCGGCGCGGTGAGCCTGCTGGGAGGCGGAAATGCGCCCGTGACCTACGACTCGTCATACGCCGGCTTTGGCGATTTGAGCACCGACTGGCCCGGGGGGACGTACCGACTGAAAGTGCCGGTGACTGTAGCCCGAACCTCGTTCACGCGCCGGGTCAGAGTCCAGGTTCCCGTCAGCTACGTGGAAACCGACTTCCCCGGTTACGTGACCGTGCAGACCCCGCAACCCGGCGACACGACCACCGCGACGCCAACCTTCGACATGGGGCCGGCAAACTACAATTGGCGAAGCATCTGGGTCCTGGATTCCGTGCAGACGCAAGTTTTCGAATTCCGGCAACCGCAGACTCCCGTCAGCTCGGTCACCGTGCCGCAGAACACGCCACTGCCCGACGGCAACAGCACGCTGTATGTGAATCGCACTGATTCGTCGCACCTCGGCAGCCAGACTCGAGTGTCGTTCACGGTCGCCGGCACTCAGACGCCGTCGACAGGGATCACCCGCGCCGAGCACGCCTGCTCGCCCATGGTGCCCCTCCCGGACTCTGTCCTGACCATCACCGGCGTCGTGGAATGGACCACCTTTGACGAGAACGGGTTGAGCCTTGTCTACTCCCTGCCGGACGGCTGGGACTACGTCCCGGATTCCGGCGACACCAGTGGAAATGGAACACCGAGTTTCGTATTCGATGGCGCCACCGACTCGCTGACCCTCAGCTTTACGGCCCGGACGTTGCCGAACTCGCCGCTCAACTTCAGCTTCCAGGTACAGGTCCCGCTCACGATCACCGCCGACGGAATCTGGGGCGAAGTGCGCAGTCCGCAACTGTTCATGCCCATGCCGTTCAATCCCGAGCGCATTGCCGGCAACCACCAACCGGTCATCGACCTCGGCGCCAACCGCGGCAAGGCGCCGGAATTCCAGATTGGCGCCATGGCGATGCCGCTTGACGGCGAGCTGGTGCTGAGCGGCACCCCGCCCACGGGCTCGCACAGCGAGATCCGCCTGTTGAACAACGTCCTGTTCTGGGACCGGAACGGAAATCACCTGGTCAACAGCGCGACCGACGAACCGATCTGGCACGACACCGACAGCAACGGGGTCTACAACGCCGGGACGGACGTGGCCATCAATGATCCGACCGCCCAACTCGTTGACGGGGCCGTCGGGCGACCGTTGCCGGGAACGTTCCTCTACTACGACACCGGGCCCGCCGGGTTCGATGCCGGCGACCCCGTCTGGCTCAACGCCAACAACGATCCGTCCGACTGGCAGTTCAATCCCGCCTCGGCCGCGGCAATCGACGCCGATAGCCCGGCCAATTTCGACGGCGGCGTGCTCTTCGTTGATCTGTTGCGCAACGGCGCGGACACCGACGCGATCTTCATCCGCAACCAGGGCACCGGCGCCGGTCAGATCGGAGTCATCGGCGGGACGGTGACCTATGGCAGCCTCCCGATCGGAGCGTTCGAGGGCGGAGCCAACCAGGCTCCTCTGAAGGTGACGCTGAACGCCGATGCCACCACCGCGGCGGTGTCGGCATTGACCCGCAGTCTCATGTTCCAGAGCCACAATCTCATCACGCCCGTCGACCAGCGCACGGTCCGGTTCGCCCTCACCGACGGCGATTCACCGCACAGCGCTCGTTCACACCTCTTCAGCGTCAACGTGTGGCAGGGCTTCGAGACCTCGGCAGACGAGGCCAAGACCAGCTTCATCTTCGAACTCGATGCGATCACCGACACCGCGGTGCGCGAAATCGAACTGTTCAAGTTCGGCGTGTCGGAACCGCTCGCCGTCCTGACCCAGAGCCAGACGGGCGAGGAAGTCCGGTACGAGTATGACGTTCAGCGTGGTGTCGCCGAGTGGGAGTTCGAACGCGCCTTCCCGGACGGCACCGCCCTCGACGCGTTCGGGGGCGACGGAACGTATACGGTCGTGCTCCATCTGTTCGACAGCGATATCCCGATTCAAACCGATGTCCACTTCACCGCGGATGGCTCGGCGGGCGGGACAGCGGTTGCAGCGATCGAGACCGCGCCGGCGTTCACCACCCCGAGCGACCCATTCACCATCGTTGGCGACACCCTCGACTGCTCATGGACCGGGGACGTCAGCAACATCGATGCGGACACGACCGTCCTGATGCTCGAGACCAACAGCCCCCACGACCAGGGCCGGGAGGATTACCTGCCGCCGACAGACACCACGTTCACGGTCAATGGCCTCAGCGAGGACGGGGTCTGGGCGTTGACATTCAATGCCGCCAGCGCCGGGCCGACATTCCGCAATGCCGATGGGGTCGCATGTCAGGTCGGCCGGTTCGCCCGCAGGGCCTACACCGGCACACGCGGCGACATCGGGACCATCTCCGGCCAGGTCGAGTTCGACGCCGGCGCCGGGACCGGACCGCTGCTCGTCAGCGTCATGCAGGACAACGGCCAGGGCGGCTGGACGTTCTTCAACAGCTATCGCTTTGCAGACCACCTCATCCGCGGGAACCCGACCTTCGCGCCGTTCCTGCTCCGCCTGCCACTCGGAACATATGCCATCTCGGCCCATATCGACCTGCAGGTCAACGGGGTGGGCAACGAGTTGCTGGACGCGGGCGAATCCGAGGGTTTCTATGACCCCGCGCAGCAGAACATCTGGCCAGGCACACCGATTGTGCTGACGCAGGCGGTGCCGGACGCGACCGGCGTCGACTTCGTTCTGCACCCGGCCCGGTTCGGCGCGGCGCTGACCCAGAACCGCGTGGCCGCCAAGGGTGTGTTCGTGGTTGACAGCTTGCCGCCGTTCATCCCCGAAATCACCACCACGGCCGAATCGGGCATCTACGCCGCCGACCAGACGATTCCGATCACACTGCTGTTCAGTGAACCGGTCACCCTGAAGAACGACGACGGCGGCGCCCTGGTGATCGAACTCAACAACGGGGTGAGCTTCGAAATCGAAACACTCGACAAGCAGCAGGAGCTCAGCGTCGACTATGTGATCGGTGGCGCGGATGCGCCGGTGCAGACGTTGAACGTGAGCCGAGTCTACCTGTCCGAAACCGCGCAACTCGTGGACGGGTACGGCAACGACACGGAGACCGGTCCCGGCCGCGCACTCCTCCTGCCGCCGGGCGCAAACCTGGCCGACCATGCCGACATCACCATCAGTGCGGGGCCGGACCCGATCATCACGATCGACACGCTGTTCGGCGATGACAACGTCATCAACGGCGCCGAAGCCGCGTCGCTGATTGTGAACGGCACCACCGCCAACGTCGAAGCGGGCCGGACCGTCACGGTCACGCTCTCCGACGGCCACCGCGCCACGGTGGTACTGACCGGTGCGGTGCAACCCGACGGGACCTGGGCCGCCGGTCCGGCGCCAGTGACCTCACTCGCGGACGGCCCGATCACGTTGAGCGCCAGCGTGACCAACCTCGACAACGAAATGGCCACGGACACGGCGACCGCCGTCAAGGACACCGCCCGGCCAGTCGTCACCGCAGTCACCGTGTCGGCACCATCCTTGCTGGGGAAACCGGTTCTCAACACGCAGGTCATGCAGTCTGGACTGTTCAGTCTCGCGTTCGTTTTCAACAAGAGCATGGCGCAGGATTCCGACCCGAATCTCACGTTCCCAGTCGAGGATCCGGGCACAGCCCTGCCGTTGCCGCCCTCGGGGGCATGGAGTGCCGGACGCGGGAGCACCTGGACCGCCTGGTTTGACATCGCCAACGCGGCAGACCTTGAGATGGCCAATATCGACGTCGCCATCGCCGGCGCAACAGACCTGGTAGGGAACCCGATGGCGCCCTACACGGCAGCCAACCTGTTCCACATCGACACCCTGGCCCCCTCGGTGACGATTAACGGCCCGGCGGACGGCGCGTCGGTCAACGCCGGTGCCGTCATTGCGTTCACGGTCATTGGCGGCGTCAACCCGCAGGTGTCGGTGAACGGCATTGATTGGACGCCTGCGGTCAGCGGCACCACCACACTGGGTGCGATTCCCGAGTTCGGCTTTGTCGCCGACAGTTCGCCCTTTACACTCTTCGTCGGCGCCAGCGACCCGGCGGGCAACAAGGCCGAAGCGACGCTGAGCCTGACCAAGGAAACCAGCGGTCCGGGCGTTCTCATCACGTCGGCCGAACCGGATCCGACTAAGGCCCTGTCGTTCACGGTTGACATCGACTTCTCAAAAGCTGTCTTTGGGTTCAACGCGCCGGACATCACGGTCGCCAACGGCAGCGTCCTGAACCTGTCCGGTGTCGGCGCCCACTACACCGCAATCATCAAACCGACCGCGGACGGCACCGTGACGGTGCAGGTCCCCTCAAACCAAGCGACCGACTTGGCCGGCAATGGCAATCTGGCGTCCAACCCGTTCCACATTGTCAGTGACCGCACCAACCCGGTGGTGTCCATTCTGAAACCCGACCTCAATGTCAGCGTCAACGGTGATGCAGTGCTGGAGTTCACCGTCACGGACGCCTCGCCGCCGTTCACCGTAGAGGCGTCCGCCAACGCTGTGGACTGGAGCGTGGTCACCAGCCCCGTGCCGCTGTTCGAGGTCGCGGGCTTTGCCACCATCCTGCAAGGCAACTTCACTCTGCGGGTGCGCGCCGCGGACGCGGCGGGGAACAACGGTTTTGCCACCCGCAGCCTGACCAAGGATACCGTACCGCCGACCGTCGCCATCCTGTCCCCGGCAGAGGACGCGAAAGTGAATGACCAGACCGTCGTCGTCGCCACGGCAACGGGCGCCAGTGTCGTCAAAGCCTCGGTAGACGGCGGCGCGCACTGGACCACGCTGACGGGCAACGCCTTCACGCTGGGCAACATTCCGGAGTTTGCCAGTCTGAGCGAAGGCGGCTTCACGCTGACCCTGTGGGCACAGGACGCGGCCGGCAACGAGGACACCAAACACCGCAGCTTCGAGCGCGACGCGGGCGGCCCCACGGTCGTCATCACCTCCACATCACCCAGCCCGACCAATGCCGCGTCGATCCCCGTGACCGTCACCTTCTCGGAAGACGTGACCGGCTTCGGCGCCACGGACCTGATCCTGACGAACGCCTCGTTCAGGATCGGGAGCCTTTCGGGCAACGCGGCCGTGTACACACTGGAGATCCAGCCTGTCGCCGACGGAACGGTGAGCATCCGGGTCAAGGCGGGTGGAGCGACCGACGAGGCCGGGAACGGCAATATGCTCTCCAGCCTGTTCAGTCTTGAGAGCGATCGCACCGCACCGGCGATCACGATCACGGCCCCGCCGCGCAATGCCAGCGTGACCGGGAGCAGCACGTTCACATTCACGACGAACGACAACTCGGCACCCGTCGAGGTGTTCGAGGGTGGCCGTGGGTGGATACCGGCCGTGAGCGGGGCAACGCTCGGCGGACTGCTCATCTTCCAGAACACCGCCGATGGCGGCGCCTTTGATCTGAAACTCCGTTCCATGGACGCGGCAGGCAATCTGGGCGAAGCCAGTGTCGCCCTGATCAAGGACGTCACGGCCCCGGTCCTGACCATCACCACGCCTCTGTCCAGCCCGACCAACGCCACGGCCATCCCTGTCACACTGCGCTTCTCGGAACCGGTGCTCGGCTTCGACTCCACAGACCTGACCGTGAGCAACGCCACCGCGTCCGGGTTCACCGCCGTCGGCGCGACGTACGCGGTCAACCTGGCGCCCTTGGCCGACGGTACAGTCACCCTCACCGTGGCAACCGCAGCGGCCCGTGACGCAGCCGGCAATCCCAACCCCGGTCCGGTGACGTTCCAGATCGTCAGCCAGCGCACAGCACCCAGCATTGCCATCACCTCTCCCGCCAACAACGCAGCGGCAAACGGCAACGCCGTCATCCGCTTCTCGGTTCCCGTCAACGTGGTCGATACCAAGGTTGCCATCAACGGGGGAGCGCAGGTCCCGGCCGTCAGTGGGACCACCCGGATTGCCGATGTGCCCGGATTCCTGTCCCGCCCGGTGGCGGAAGGCGCCTCTTTCACCCTGACCCTGTACGCGACAGACGGAGCGAGTAACACCTCGACCTCCACGATCAATCTGACCAAGGACACAACACGCCCCGAGGTCACGGTGACGACAACCGTGCCCAACCCCACAAATCGAGACACCTTGCCCGTGACCGTAACGTTCACCGAACCGGTGGTAGGCTTCGACGCCTCGGACCTAACCCTGACCAACGGTACCGTGGCGGCATTCTTCGGCTCAGGCAGCATCTATACCGCGACCATCCGCCCAGTCGCGGACGGAACGGTGCTGGTCTCGGTCACCACTGACAAAGCCGCGGATGCGGCGGGTAACGGCAACACCGCCGCCATCCCCCTGGCCATGACCAGCGACCGCACGCCACCCCTGGTGGCGATCACGCAACCCCCGGATGGCGCCGCCGTAAACGGCGCCAAACTGCTCGTCTTCGGCATCGGCGATGGCGCCAACCCCGACGCCAGCATCGACGGAAACATATGGCAAGCAGCAACTAGCAATACGACAACAATGGCGAACTTGATCGGATTCAACGCTCTGCCTGAAGGCACGGTGTTCACGCTGCAGGTGCGTGCCATGGATGCAGCGGGCAACACGGGCAAGGCCGGTGTCAACCTCCGGAAAGCCACCATCGGTCCGCTGGTCGTCATCTCTTCGACGCTGACGGGGCCGACCAGTGCCGCTGAGGTGCCGCTCGTAATCACCTTCTCGGAATCCGTGACCGATTTCGAAGGCTCGGACGTAGTGCTTGGAAATGCGTCCCTCAAGCCAGGCAGCTTTGCCGGCTCGGGTCGAGCGTATGCGGCGACTCTTCTTCCCGCCGGTGAGGGCGTGGTCACCGCCGACGTTCCCGCTGGCCGGGCCGAGAGCGCCTCCGACACCCACAACCAGGCCTCGAACCACTTCGAAATCACCATTGACCGCACCGGACCGACGCTGACCGTACTCACGCCTGCCGCCAGCGCCAGCGCCAACCACTCGACGGTGCTGACGTTCACGAACGGCGACAACACCTCGGTCCAGGCCTCGGTCGGCGGAAACGTATGGACCTTCGTCACCAGCGGTTCGCGCCTCGGCGATGTCAACGGGTTCGGACTGCTCGGACAAGGCGGGTTCAACCTGCAACTCAGGGCCAAGGACAAGGCCGGCAACGACGGTTCAACGCAACTGGCCCTGATCAAGGATACCCTGGCGCCGACCGGCACGATCTCCTCAGCGTTGAACAGCCCGACCAACGCGGTCCTCATCCCGCTGACCGTGAGTTTCACCGAGTCGGTCACTGACTTCGTGCTCGGCGACATGACGGCGGTCGGCGGCACGCTCTCTAACTTCGCCGCCAACCGCAACGCCTACACCGTCGACCTGACGCCCACCCTCACGGACGGGACCATCACCGTCGGCATTCCGGCAGCAAACGTCCACGACGCGGCCGGAAACGCCTTGAAGGGTGACGTTTCGTTCTCGATCGTACACGACACGACAGCACCCACGGTGACCATCAACCAGGCGGCGCTCCAACCCGACCCGGTCAACTCCTCACCGATCCGTTTCACCGCCGTATTCAGCGAGGCCGTTTCGGGCTTCACGGCGGGCGACATCCAGATCAGCGGCACCGCCGGTGCGACGACGGCGACCATCGCCGCGACGGCGACGGCGGTCAATGCCTACCAAGTGGAGGTCTCCGGCATGACCCAAGCCGGGACCGTGATCGTCACCATCCCAGCAGCGGCGGCTTCAGACTTGGCCGGGAACGCAAGTGTTGCGGCCACATTCACGGACAACTCAGTCACGTACGACACCACCCTGCCGGCTATCACCTCCATTACCTCGACGACAGCCAACGGTACCTACACGGCGGGCGCTGCGATCAACGTCAGGGTGAACTTCTCGAAGCCCGTCACGCTCGCCGGCGGGAACCTGCGCGTCACCTTGGACACCGGCGCGGTGGTGACCCTCGCACCGTTTACGAACGCCTCATTTGCCAACGGCACCTACACGGTGGCTGTGGGCGAAAACTCGCCCGATCTCGATGCGCGTGACATCTCGTTGGCCACGACCGCCACGTTGCGCGACCAAGTCAGCAACAACGTGCCGGTCGGCCTGCCGGGCACGACGATCGCCACAGGCAGCGCCATCGTCGTCGATACGACCGCACCCGTGCCGACCCTCACCTCAACGGTCCAGGGGGCCTCAAATGTGACGTCCATTCCCGTAACGGTGGTCTTCACCGAGCCGGTCGCCGGCTTCACCGCCTCCGACTTGGCCGTGACGAATGCCACGGTGGGCGGGTTCACGGGAACGGGCGCCAGTTACAGCTTCAATCTGTCGCCAACGGCGGATGGCACGATCACTGTGGGGCTGCCTGCAGCGGCAGCCACCGATGCCGCCGGCAACGGCAACACGGCGGCCACGTCGCTGTCGATCGTCAGCGACCGGACCGCGCCCGGCGTCACCGTCCGCCAGGCCACGAGCCAGGCGGACCCGGTCAACACCGAACCCATCCGTTTCACGGCCAACTTCACCGAACCGGTCCTTGGGTTTGAGCCTGCAGACGTGACGGTGAACGTGGGCGGTCTGCGCGTGACACCGAAGGTCGCCATCCTGCGCAGCTACCTGTCGGCAACGACCTACACCCTCGAAGTCTCCGACCTGCCCCCCGGCACGGTAACCGTCACCATCCCGGCGAATGGCGTCACGGACGTCGCGGGCAATGCGAACTCCGCATCAACGGTCCCGGCGGGGGCTGACAACCAGGTGACATACGACCCCGCACCGCCAGCCGTCACCTCCATCACATCGGCCACGCCGAATGGCGCGTACGGCGCCGCGTCGCGGATCGATGTCACGGTGAACTTCTCCAAGCCGGTCTCGCTGGTGGGCGGCTACCTGCTGGTTGGCCTCGACACAGGCGGGACGGCGGTGATTGCGCCATTCGCAAAAGCCACCTCGGGTTCAGGCAACTACATCGTGGCGGGAGGACACAACAGCTCTGACCTGGACGCCGCCACTGTGACGCTGCAACCGGGAGCGACGCTGGTAGACAACGCCGGCAACGCCGTCCCATTGACACGGCCTGGGTCCACGATCGCCGGGACCAGTAACATCGTTATCGACACCCGGCTACCGACCGTGACCGGCATGACGACGAGCGCTCCCGACCCCAGCAATCTGGCCCTGATTCCGGTCATCGTCACCTTCTCGGAGTCGGTCACAGGCCTGACGACGTCGTCGTTCCTGGCGACCAATGCCACGGTCAGCGCCCTGACGGGGTCTGGTTCGAACTACACCGTGAGCCTGGCGCCTAGCAGTGATGGTCGGGTCACGTTCAGCGTGCCTGCCAACGTAGCGATCGATGTGGCAGGAAACCGGAACTTGGGCGCCACCTCGCCCTTTGCCATCACCAGCGACCGGACGCGGCCCACGGTAACCATCAATCAGGGCGTGGGCCAACCAGACCCGGTCAACTCCTCGCCCATCCGGTTCCGGGCGGTGTTCAGCAAGCCGGTAACAGGCTTTGAACCTGCCGATGTGACCATCACGGGCACGGCGGGCGCGACGACGGCCACGATCATCGCGGAGTCCGCAACGACCTACCTCGTCGCGGTTTCAGGCATGACCCAGGCAGGCACGGTCCAGGTCACGGTTCGCAACTCGGCTGCCACGGATGCCGCAGGCAATTCCAGCACGGCCTCGACCAGCACGGACAACCAGGTGACCTACGACACCACCCTGCCCTCGATCGTGTCCGTCACCTCGACCACACCCAACGGCCAGTACGGGACTGGGGCCGCCATCAATGTGACGGTGACGTTCTCCAAGGCCGTCACGCTGAGCGGCGGCAGCCTGCTCGTAGGCCTGGACACCGGCGCCACCGTGGCCATTGCGCCGTTTACGAACGCCGCTGCCGCCACCGCCAGTTACGTGGTCGCCGAAGGGCAGAACTCCCCGGACATCGACGTGATCAGCCTGAGCCTAGGTTCAGGGGCTGCCCTGCGTGACGCCGCAATCGCCGCTGTCGCTGTCCCGGTGGCACTGCCGGGAACCACGATTGCCGACGGCAGCGACATTGGGGTTGACACAACTCGGCCGGGCGTCACCATTTCGACCGCGCCGGACGTCCTGGCCAGCGTATTCCCCATCCCCGTGACCATCCGGTTCACGGAACCCGTTTTCGGTTTCACCGCCGATAACGTCACGGTCCGTGGCGGCAACGTCGTCAACTTCCTCGGTGCGAACGACACTTACACGGTTAACGTTGACCCCGACCTGACCACTGACCTGAACGGTGACGGAACGGTTGAGATCACCGTCACGGTCACGGCCAACCAGGCCGCGGACGCGGCAGGCAACCCGAACACGGCCTCCAATACCTTCGCCGTAGCGGCCGACCAGACGCCCCCGACGATTGCGGCGTTCAGCACGGCCACTCCCGACGGTTCGTATTCGGTCGGTTGCAGGATCGACATCACCGTTCAGTTCAGTGAACCGGTGTGGTTGACCGAGGGTGCAGAACTGGTCCTGACCCTCAACAGCGGAACCGTCGAGTTGCGCACCATCACCATCGACACCCTCGACGGCGGCGTTTCGGCCACCGCCGTCTACACCGTACAGGAGGGCGATGCCGCCCAGGCCTTGGATGTGAGCGCCGTCGGTGTCTCCGCGGGCGGGATAAGGGCAGGCGGCGCCCTGATCGACGAGGCGGGCAACGAAGCAGACCTGTCGGTGCTTCCCGCCGGCCCTGCGAGCCTGGCCGGCGATGTCGCCTTGAAAATCGTGGACATCTCCGGGCAGGAAAAACGCTACCTTTGCGAAGTCCTTGAACCGCTGGCCTTGTACGACCACTGCAAGGTGCTGGGGCTCAATGCGGACGGCGTCGCGGGGGGCTTCAGCTATACGTCGGGAACCAGCGCCACGTTGAAAGCCTGCTATTGGCCCGCGGACTCGGGGTTCGCCACTGAAATCCCCGAAATCGCACCTTTCGCGTCCCTGGCCACGGCCATCTCGGATGGGATGATTGCCGGCTATGGGCCGCCCACCAGTGGCACCCCCGCACAGGCGTTCGCCTACGCCGCCGGCGACGCCGTGCCGGTCTTCCTCAATGCCCTGGCCGGAGCCCCGTCCACCAAGCCCTTCGAGGCGTACGGAATTTGCCGCCAGACCGGCGGAGCACTGCGCGTTGTGGGTTACGGCTATGACGCCACAGGCCAGCGAAGGGCCTGCGCCTGGGACGCCGCGTCAGGACTGACCTTCGCGGACCCGGTAAGTCTCGGTTCATTGAACGAGACCGGCAAGTCAAGCATGGGGTACGCCGTCAACGACACCGGCGTGATGGTCGGTGACGCCGTCACGGCCGGCAATGTGTGGCACGCGTTCCGATACGCCGACGGTGTGATGCAGGACATCGACAACCTGCAAAGCACACTGAGCGCCGCGCGCGCGGTGAACGGCAGCGGCGTGGTCGCCGGATTCCGTTCCGACGCGTTCGGCCGTCAGCGTGCGTTCCTGTGGCGCAGTGCGGCCGAGGGCATGCTCGACCAACCCGATCTGGGCGTAGCCAACGCGGCGGCCAACGCGGTGAACGTCAAGGAACTGGCCGCCGGGTGGGCCGCCGCCGAAGACGGGACGCAGCATGCTGTGGTCTGGAAGAATAACGCGGTGCGCCGCCTGGACATGCTCAGCGACGTCACGGACTTCGAACTGCGTACGGCCAGCGCCGTGACGGACACCGACCTGCTCGCCGGCACCGGTGCCGGTTTGGCGGGCCTCCAGCGCGGCTTCCGCCTCCGCCCGTCCGAACCGCAGCTCTTCCCCTTGGTCGAACTGCTTTCGCCCGCGGCAGGGGCCGAGGTGCCGGTGAACATCGCCCTGACTGTGCAACTCGACACCTTTGACCTGGACGGACGTGTCGTCTCGGTTCGACTCTTCGTGAACAACACCGTTATCGCCGCCGACGACAGCAAGCCGTTCGAGCTCCAATGGACACCGGACGCCACCGGCCCGACGGAACTCCTGGTCGAAGCGCGGGACGGCGACGGGAACTGCGCAGTGTCCGCCGTGGTCACGGTCACGGTCATCGAGCAATCGTTCCAGTTCAACCTAGTGCTCGAGAGCGGCTGGAATCTGATCTCGGTCCCGATCACGCCAGTGAATCCGTCGGTGGCCGGCGTGCTCGGCGGCGTGAACTTCGGAACCGTCTGGCGCCTGGGCACGGGTGGACAGGCGTCCAAGGCCTCGACGATCGAGCCCGGCTATGCCTACTGGGCGTACCTGCTCGGCGCGGAAGGCGAGACCGTGCAGGTCGCCGTCACGGGATATGCAGCGACCCGGACTGCAGTCTCAGTGGTCTCCGGATGGAATTGCCTTGGCCCGATAGCGACGCCGCCCGACGGCCAGACGTTCCCTGACAACATGACCGTGGTCCCGCGCTGGCTGGCGGAGTCGACAGGCAAATGGCTGCCGCCGGCTTACCAGTGGGAGGCGGGCGGTTACCAGCTTGTCACGGATGCCCTCCTGCTCGGCCGCGGGTACTTCATCTACGGCGCACGCAGTGACAGTCTCTCGCTTGAACAGGGCGGAGAGTGAGTTACGACGGAATACGGTCCCGGGCAACGAAACGACGGCTGACGTCAAGTTCGACATGAGAGAAGAGTCACGAACCGATAGTCGCTATCACAAACGGTGTCGAAATCGGCTGCCCATCGGGTTCCCGACAAGATGCTGGTCATCGACAAGCGATTGCCAAGAGCGATTGGACGGACAGGGAGACACACCATGAAGTGGCTTAACGGCATGATTCGCCGCGAAACGGTCGCGTGTCCGCGTGTCAGCCAGTTCGGGATGGCGACCGCGGTATGGGCGGTGGTCACGTGCCTGGCCGCGGCCCCAGGCGCACTCGGGGCCGATGCTGCCGGACCGGAGACCATCGGCATGGTCGTGGCCGTGCGCGGCGACGTGCAGGCCATCGACGCCAAGCGCGAGACGCGCAAGCTCGAACTGAAAGGGCCCATCCTCCTCGGCGACACAGTCAAGACAGGCCCGCGCGGGCGGGTCCAGCTGAATTTCCGCGACAACACCACCGTGAATCTCGGGCGTGACACTGAAGTCGTTTTCGAGAACTATCAGTTCAACGAGACCAAGAAAGAGGGGGCCATGGTGACCGAAGTCAAGGAGGGCGCCTTCCGCATCATGGGCGGCGCCATCACGAAGATCTCTCCGGATAACTTCCAGACCAAGACGCCCACGGCCACCATCGGTATCCGCGGCTCATTCTTTGCCGGTCGGCTCACGGGCTCGGTCCTGTCGGTCGTCTTCCTGGGCGGGAAAGGCATCACCGTCCAGAACCCGGCCGGCACGGTCGAGATTCAAACGCCAAGCTTCGGGACCGTGGTCCGCTCCGGCGACACTCCCCCTGACGAACCGCGCGAGTTCTCGGCCAAAGACATCAATGCGCTAGGGACCGGAGCGGGGGCGAATGACGGCGACGCCCCCGGCGGCACACGGCAAGGTGCAGGGCTGTCGGGGGAACGACTCTCCCTGGCCTCGATCCTCGACGCGGTCCACAGGGAAGCCGACCGGTTCCGGCCCGTTGTCTCGGCCCAGCAGGCCGCACCGAATGAAGCGACCCCCCCGGGCGATCCCCCACCCCCCGGCCAAGGCGACTACGACGACGTCATGATCCTGGCCAAGGCGACGGAAACGGAGATCAACTGGGTCTACTGGCTCAACTCGATGGTCCCGAACCAGAACCTGCCGGACCCGACTGAACTGGCGCTTGACCCGGACGTTGCGGCGCAGGGCTACGTCGTCGCCGGGGTGCGCACGTGGGAGGTCAACCCCGCGGCCCTCGGCGGCGGGTCGTCGCTTCAGGGCCGGTACGTGGGCGACGCACACTGCACCGAGATCATTCCCGGCGAACTCGGACCGACCGTTATCCAGCGCCCGGGTCAGAGCGACATCAACGTCAACTTCGGCAGCCGTCTGGTCGATGGCCTGCTGAGCTTCGTGGGGGCGGAGAGCGTCCCCTCCGTAAGCATGCAGATGAGTGGTAATTTCACGGACGCCGCCAACGGCATCGTCGGGAGAATCGATTCGGTCACGGTGGGCGCCGGTTCAGCCGAAACTCCGTCGACCAGTGCCATCCAGGCGGACTTCTTCGGCAAGACGGCCGAAGCGCTGGGGGGCGCGTTCAAGGCGCAGATGACCGATGAACGGCAATACCTCGGTGCCTTCGGCGGCGTCAAACAACCCGGCGACTGACCACGACCGCGGCGATGCGCCGCCGCCCCCGTACCCCGCCCGGCCCCCCGGGCGGCATCTCAGGCGGTTCCCCTTCCCGTGACCACGCGCAACCTGGACCGCGTAAAGGGCGCGTCGATTTAACCACCTCAGATGCGCCACCACGCCCAACGTGGCCGGACCGGCTCGGTCCGGCCACTCTGGAAGGCCTGTGCTGCCGCACTAAATCGACACGCCCTAAACGCGGAACTACAAGCCTGGGCTGCCCCCCGTTCTGCGCCAAGTTGGGACGCGTTTCGTGGTCCCGCGATTCGCGGCGTAGCCTTGATCTCGATCCTCCATTCCCCTCGCCTCCGGCCTCACCAGGCCGGCGTCCCCGGCCGCGGGCATGCCGACGCGGTCAACCGCACCCGAACGGCGACCAGACAACCGCAGTGCCGGCAGGTCGTGCCATACTGCAGGTCGGCGCAGGCGCGACAGACCTGGAGGCGCGCGCGCCATACGGTTACGGCGGCCAGAGCCGCCGCCGGATGTGCGGCCACGTACTCGGCAACAATCCGCTCGACGTCAGCGTCCCTGAGCCGCACCGACGCCGTACAGCCCTTGCATGTTGTGGGTTGCGTTGTCAGCATGCGGATTCCAGAGACTTATGCGGTTGAATCTACGGAGCAACAAGGCCGCGCAGTCAGGGCCAGGAGCGGCAGTGGCGCGGGACCTCCGGGACCGCAGCAGAGTGCTCTCGGGTCGTCCCGGCCCGAGACCCTCGGCCGGGGATCCGTTTTCGCGCGAGCAGCTTCGCCGGACAGAGCCGGCCGGCGCACCCCGCTTCGGCGCGGGACGCGCCGTGCCACTGCGCGATCTCGCATCCTGGCGCCGGAGCGCACTATTCGACCGTCACCAGCACCACGGACTTGGACGGCAGTTTCACAGCGAGGCCGCCGGCCTTGAGACGCTTCGCCTCGACCTCGTCGACCGGCGCCACGGCGTCCGGCCGTTCGAACGTGTTGTGTGCCGTCACCTCGGCGGCGGTCAGCGTTCGGCCCGATATCTTCTTCACGCTCATGCCGCGCACCTCGACCGACACCTCCTGTGCCGACTCCGGGTCAAGGTTGCAGAAGGTCAAATTCACGCGTCCCGCCGCATCGCGCGACGCGGAAACCTGCACCACCGGCAATGCCTCCTTCTCACACGGCCGGGTCGCAGTCGCCAGTTCGGCCGGCAGCAGCGCGGCGTCGTGATGCACCGCGTACATCTCGAAGACATGGTACGTCGGGGTGAGGATCATCTTCTCACCCTCGGTCAGGCACATGGCCTGCAGCACGTTGATCGTCTGCGCGATGTTCGCCATGCGCAGACGCGCACTGTACCGGTTCATCAAGTTCAGTGAAATGCCGGTCACCAGCGCATCGCGCAGCGAATTCTGCTGGTAGAGAAAGCCCGGGTTCGTGCCCGGTTCGACCGCGTGCCAAGTGCCCCACTCGTCCAGAATCAGACCGACGCGCCCGGTTGGGTCGAACGAATCCATGATCGCGACATGCCGGCGCAGCAGCGCCTCCAAACGCCAGGCGTGGAGGAGTTGGTGCCACCACTCCTTCTCGCCGAACTGCGTTGCAGACCGATTCTCACCCCCCGAACCGCAGTAGTAGTGCAGGCTCAGTCCGTCCATGTGCCGGCACGCCTCGCGCATCAGCACTTCGGTCCAGCGGAAGTCCCAGCAGTTCGCGCCGCAGGCAATCTTGTACAGGCTGTCACCCGCGAAATTCCGGCAGAAGCAGGCGTAGCGCTTGTACTCGTCGGCGTAGTACTCCGGCCGCATGTTCCCGCCGCAACCCCAGTTCTCGTTGCCCACGCCCCAGTAGCGCAACTTCCACGGCGCCTTCTGCCCGTGCTTGCGGCGCAAGTCGGACATCGGCGACTGCCCCGGCATGGTGATGTACTCCAGCCACTCGGCCATCTCGCGGACCGTACCGCTGCCGACATTGCCGCACACGTACGGCTCGCACCCGAGTTGCGCGCACAAGTCGAAAAACTCGTGCGTGCCGAAATGGTTGTTCTCCGTCACGCCGCCCCAGTGCACGTTCACGATCGACGGCCTTTTCGCCCGCGCCCCGATCCCGTCCATCCAGTGATACGTGTCGGCAAAGCAGCCGCCGGGCCAGCGCAGATTCGGGATCCGAATTTTCCGCAGTGCGGCCACGACATCGTTGCGAATGCCGCGCGTGTTCGGAATCGGCGAATCCTCGCCGACCCAGATACCCTCGTAAATGCAACGCCCCAGGTGCTCCGCAAAATGCCCGTAGATATGCCGGCTTATCGTCTGCCCGCTGCTGTCCGCATCGATCACCAGGCGATTCGCACTCTTCGTGGCCATGATCCGTACTCCTCGTCTCGGGCAACCGGGCAGTTCGAGTTCTCAAGGCCCGACCGCGTGGGTTGTTTTGACTTATGCAATCACCTTATCCTGTTGTCCACGCCATTTCTATTTCAGTTATGGCTGCTGGAAGCCCGGAGCCTGGCGGTTGGCCAGGTCGCCGAAGAGTGCGGGTTCAACTCCATCCACTACTTCAGCCGCTGGTTCCGCCACCGCACCGGGACCCCGCCCGGCGCATGGGGTAGCTAGGAGTCACAAGCGGCGAACGGCAAAGTAGAGCATGGCTCCAGCCTTGCTCACACGGTCTTGGCACTCGTCCGGTCCCATTTGCCCCTGGCAGGGCTGTTTCAAGATTCGTGACCGTCGCGTGCAGCGAGTACCCCCGGCGTGTCCCCACGCCGGGGGGGGGGCGGCCTGAGGACAGGCCGCCCCTACCGGGGGGGGGCGGCCTGAGGACAGGCCGCCCCTACCGGGTGTGCGCGGAGGCGTGGCCTTCCGAGACGTGGTGCCAGATCTTGAAACAGCCCTGTGCCCCTGGTCACACGGCTTGCGCTCAGCCCCTGCGCCCACTACGTTTCGGGCTCGGACGACGCGGGGAATCCGACGGCCCAGAAGGCCAAGCCGCCAACCGGAGCACTCAAGGCCCATGGAAAACCACAAGCTCGTTCTTCCTGAGCACCTCAATCACTACGGCTACCTGTTCGGCGGGCACCTGCTGAAGTGGGTGGACGAGTGTGCTTGGATCGCCGCGACACTGGACTATCCCGGGTGCAGTTTCGTAACCCTCGCCATGGACCGGGTAGAGTTCCGGCGCAGCGTCCGGCAGGGCACCGTCCTGCGGTTCGAAATCGAGCGTGTCCGACAGGGAACGACCTCGGTGCAGTACCGCGTCACAGTCTACGACGGCAAAGACCGGATCCCTGACGCGAACGCGGTCTTCACGACCCACGTCACGTTCGTGCGTGTAGACGACGCTGGCCGCAAGACCCCGTTGCCGGAAGCGGGCTGAGCCTTTTTCGGGGAACGTACGCCCCCCCCCTCGCAACGCCAGAGACGCGGCGAAGCGCAAAGAGGCGGCGGCGGCAGACCTGTCAGACGCGTCGGACAGGTCCGACAGGCCCGACGGTCTCTCATGGCCTACTCGGACGTCAACGAACCAACGTTGCCGGGGGCCGTGAACGCGCCATACAGGTGCGGACGCCGCTGCAGCCAGTTCGCGTCCGTGAAACAGCCGCCGTTCCAGACCCGGAACTCCTCGTCCAGGTTCACCTCGGCCCAGACGACATCGCGGTCGCCCTCGTTCCAGGCCAGGACATCGCCCTTGCGGTTGATGACGCAACTGCCGTGGCCGCTGTTGCGGGCCACGACCATGCAGAGCTGGTTGTCCATGGCGCGGGTGCGCATGATCGCCAGCCAGCGGCTCTCGTTGTAGAACGGGTTGCCCGCACTCCAGCGATCGGCACGGTGGTCGCCCATGATCGGCAGGACCAGGAAGTCAGCACCGTTCAGCCCGACCATGCGCGAGGACTCGGTCGCCGAGCTGTCCATACAGATATTGCAGCCGATGCGGCCGATCTCGGTCCGGAACACGGGGAAACCCTCCCCCGGCTGAATCCCGGACTCCGCCTCACCGCCCACGGCCAGGTGCACCTTGTGGTAGCGCCCATCGACACGGCCTTTCGGGCTGATCAGGGCTGCACAGTTGAAGACGGCATCCCCGTCACGTTCGTGGACCGGCAGGACAATGCGCACCCGGTGCCGCCGCGCGATCTGCGCAAACACGTCCGTCTCCGGGCCAGGCACGGACACGGCCCATTCCACGGCATGCCCCTTCAGGCCACACTGCAGCGCGATCTCCGGCAACGCGATGAGCTGCGGCCGAACCTCCGTGCACACCCGTTCGCACAGGCCGCGGAAGTACTCGGTGTTGCCCTGAAGCGTCGCGGGCGACGGCGGTCGCGTGCGGACGTTGCCGGACACCACGGCGATTCTGACCCGCCGGGGCTCAGGCGGCGCCCCATCCAGCACCCGCACGCGCGGGGTCGACCAGAGCGAACTCCCCGACGACGCCCAACGAAACGTGCACCGGACCGTGAGCCCCGACGCATCGGCAGGGGTCGTGACCACACGGCTGAAGCAGACCCGTTCCTCGCTGACGAGTTGCGGCACGAGGTAGTCCCAGTGCTGGCAGGCGTTGCGGCACACGTTCGGGGCCAGGATCGACCAGTGTGCCGTGCACAGCAGCGCGTCGCGCGGCACCACCCCCGCATGCTCGACGTCGACCGAAATGCTCACCCTGGCCCCGGGACGGATCCCCGTGTACTCGAACTGCCAGCCGCCGGCACAGCTCCGAGTGCCGTTGGCGGCAGCCAGGAACCGGCCGTTGCGCTGCTGCGCCGTCTTGGCGGCGACCTGCGGATGCGGCGTCCATTCACGGATCGTCTCTGGGCGAAGCGTTTTCATGTGAAACCTTTCCTGTAACAGGCGGATCTGGCGATCGCCCATTGCCCTATCCTCAGACCAGAAACCGTCTCCCGCCTATTGCCCCTCTGACACCTGGGCACTGACACCAGAACCCTTCTCACGCCTCCCGCCTATCGCCTCACTCAGGGCCAGTGCAGCCCGGGCTTCGACAAGGGTCGGGCACAGCCAGGGTTCGCCGCGCGCCAGCGCGCCGACTCGGTACCCGAGTTCCGTCAGCAACGGCAACGCGTCCGGCACGGTCACACGACGCGCCCTGCCGGCGCGCGTCACTTCGCACTGTTCGACCTGGTCCGGGGTATCGCCCAGCCAGGACTTGCTGGTCACCCGGCACGCGACGGCGCCCAGTTCGCACTCGATGGTCAACTGCCGCAAGACACCCAGCCCGGTCCCCGAATCCTGCCGCACCGACAGATCCACGACGGCAGCACTCGGGTAGGTCAGGCGGCATGCCGCTGTGTCGCATGCGGCCCGCGCCGGCGTCAGCCCCGACACCTCGGGGAGTGTTGCCCCGCCGTCGAGCAGCCAGTGGCAGAAGTCCAAGTCCTGGGATAGGAGAATGCCATCTGTGTCGTTCGCCGCCTCCGGCGCGGCAGGTTGCCAGCACCGCTGCAGGTCAATCCGGCGCACGGCCCCCATTGTGCCGCCGGAGACCATCTCCTTGGCGCGGGCAAACACAGGATGAAATCGCAACGTATGCGTGACGAACAGCCTGCCGTGCCGACGCTTGACGCTCTTGAGCCATCGGTCCGCGTCCTGGAGGCTGGCGGCGAGCGGCGGGACGACCAGGATCGCCCTGCCCTGCCCCACCAGGCGCCGAATCGCGTCGGCCCGGTCCGACACTGGAACGCAGATGTCCACGATATCCGCGGTGCCGATCTCCGCGACCGCTGCGTCGACGGTCGTCGTGACATCGACCCCGGCAAGGCGCGCGTAAGCCGCCGCGTGTGCCGCTGCTGCAGGACCACGGCCAAGGATGGCTACTCTCAACACAGAAACTCCCCAAACGTATGAGGTGGGGCCGGGACAATGCGTACATGGGTAAGCCGGTCCGGACTCGGCGTGGAAGCCCTTCGGCAGCCGACCTCAGGTCCGCGCCAGGGCCTCGCCGATCATCTTGTCCAGTCGCGCCGCCGTGGACTTGACAAGGGCCTTGAGCACCTTGTGCTCATCGCTTCCGAGGTAGCCCAGGTGGCCTGCGAGCCGGACGAAGTAGTCCGTGTCGATCAAGGCGCAGCGCGCCTGGTGCAGGAACTCGAGGTAGTCGGGAATGGACTCGCACACCGAGCCCTTGGCAATATTGGTCGGCACCGAGTGCGCACAACACCGCAAATCCTTGCGCAGTCCGTTGCTCTCATCCGGCGGGAACGAGCGCGTGTACTCGTACACAGCCACAGCCATGGCATCCGCTTCCGCCCAGGCCCCGATCTTCCTGTAGTCCCGCATGGCTATACTCCAGCCGTCCCCACGGGTCACGTAATGCGTCAGTTGCGGGTGGAGATAAGGTCGAAGTTTGACCTGGGCTGACGCCTAAAGTGGTCGGAGCGGCTCGCTCCGACACCCGCGGGAGCGAGCCGCTCCCGCCACTTTGGCCATCTACCGCCCAACCGTCCACCCGCGACTGACGCATTACCGGGTCACTTCAACGGCGATTGCCGAAACGTGCACCCACAAGTAAGTTACTGTCTCTCTCGAAGTTTATAAAGTCCGATGCGTACAAAACGGTAGGGGGCCTGTTTCGGTGAGGTTTCGCCCGAACTGCCCCCGCCTCGGCCGACAAGCCGGGGCGGGCTTCCGACACAGGCAGTGCGCCGGTTCACGAGATGCTTCCGCGGAAAGGAACGGTGAATCCCTTGGGCTCAGAAACCATGAACGAGATGCGCGAGTATTGCCGGAGTCACCCACGACGTGCCATCGGCGCTGGCGTAGTGGTCGCCGTTGGCCTCGGGGTCGGCGTCCTGACAGCCTGGCTGTCGTTCTCTGCCTGGAACGACTACCAGGTAACACCCCTGGGAATCGTCGTCAGCTTGCCCGCACCACCGCAGTTGGTCAGCGGCGGCGACGCGCAAAGCCCTACGGTTGTAGAGTCGCGCTCGCCGCACCTGGCCACCGTGCTGGCCGGGTTTCCACGGAGCAGCACGCCTGACGGAAAGGTCGGCGCCCAGTTCCAGATCGATCGCGCCATGAAATACCTCGCGACGCGACCGGGCATCACCAAGCTGACCTACGAAGTCACAACCGTGCCGTCCGCCACCCCCCCGGCGTGGCAAGTCTCCGGGATATTTCTCAACCAGGAAGTTCCCTCGCGGGTCGTCGGGACGTTCGTGGACACCGACACCCGGAGCGTGCACATCCTGTGCCTGTTCAGCGAGGAGAAGAATGGCATGCGGGCCGCGCAGCGCGTGCTTCGCTCCGTGGCCATCCTCCCCTCCCCCGCGAAATAGGGACGGCGAAGCGGAGCCAGGGTTCGGGGGGGGTGGGCTTCACTGTTCACTGAACACTGCCCCCCCCTCACGCCGTCGAGAACCGGCGCACGACCACTTCGGCGATGTCGACGTTCGGCGGTTGCGAGACGAGGAACACGACCATGTCGCCCATGTTTTCCGGCTCGATCATGGGCTGTCCTTCGAGCCGTTTACTGAGGAACGTGCCGGCAATGAAATCGGTGCGGACTCCGCCGGGACACAACGTGTAGACGTGGATGTTCGACGGCTTGGCCTCAAGGGCCAGGCAACGTGAAAAGCCCAGCAACGCATGCTTGCTCGCGCAATACGCAGCCTGGCCGACATAGCCTTGCACGCCGGACGTGCTGGCGATATTGACGATCCGGCCACCGCCCTGCTCGCGCATGTGCGGCAGCACGGCGCGGCAGAACAGGAACGGCGCCGTGGCGTTCACCCGCAGTACCCGGTCCCAATCCGCGAGCGTGATTTCCGCGATGGGCTTGTCAAGGAACACCCCGGCGTTGTTGACCAGGATGTCCACCCGCCCCAACTGTCGCTGGCACTCGGCCACTCCGGCCACGATCTCGCCCTCGCACGCCACGTCGCAGGGGTGCGTCACCGCCTCGCCGCCACTGCTGCGGACCTCGGCCGCCACGCCGTCGAGTTGATCCTCCGACCGCGCCAGCAGTGCGACCTTCGCACCCGCCCCAGCCAGGGCCAAGACCACGGCCCGGCCAATGCCGCGCCCCGCGCCCGTGACCAATGCACACTGCCCCGCAAGAACACCGCCACGCTTCGAAACCTTGCGTTTGCTATTCATCGGCCTCCTGTTCGCGGAAGAATGCGGGGAGCGCGGGTCGAGGTCATCGGGACCATCGAAATCATCGAGATCATCGGACGCGTGGGACAGGGCCGACACCACGCTTTCTCCCCCCCCACCTTGCCAGACATGCCACCCCCACACACCCAACTCATCACCACCAGTACCAGTACTTCCGGTTCTCCGACGAGGCCAGGATGCTCTTGTCGTTGGGGATGGCCTGGACATGCGCGTCCATGAAAATGTAATTCGCCTTGCGGCCCACGTGCGAAATACGGTTCCGCGACTCGATGACGCCCGAGAAGTCGGGCGGTTGGTCGCCACCCTCGCTCTCATGGCTCGAACCGAACAACGCGGGCCAAGCGCCGGGCGAAGACTTCGACAGCGGCACAGTGGAGACGACCGTGGCTTGAGCCTCTCCTGGAAACACATGGCTGGCCATGGAGTTGATCCCCTTGACTGCATCCGTCCCGCGAACTCGAGATTTGCTGTACTCTACACCGAAACTATGGCCCCCGGCAAGTACGACCCCAATGTCCGTGTAATGCGTCAGCGGCTCCCGGGCAGCAGACGGCCCGGTCATACCAAGGTGAAGCTGGCAACGACGCTCCCAAAGCCCGCGAGGACGCGGGCGCTCCAAAGTCAGCCCCCGTGCCAGTCCCTGGAGCGCCCGCGTCCTCGCGGGCTCTGGGCGCCTTCAGTTTCATGGGAGCCTTGCCCCCCACCTGGCACTCGCCACCCGCGTGCATGCCACGGCGTAGCCTCTCGGCGAAGCCGAGACACCCGCCCATGGAGTCGTGGAGTCGGAAACGACGGCACATGCCCCGGAAAAGGTTTGAGACGGAAGTCAGGGCTTGACACCTCAGGCCAGGACGTGGTCGAGACGGAGCAGCGCGTCCACCAGCTCGTCGTGGACCCGCGCGTAGGGCAGCGTCCCGATAATGAGCGGGACCATGTCCGCGGCGTAACCGCCACGTGCAGCCACGGTGCGGTCCGGCGCGTAGCCGACCGAGTCGCTGGTCAACCCTGCCACCCAGGTGTGCGGACCGCGCGCGGCGCGAACGACGTCGTTCTTGATCGCCTGCATGGTCTCAAAGCCGCTGCCCAGAATGGTCGCGGGCCCAAGACGGAGCCCCATGACCTCGGTCGGGTCTGCCAGGTCCTCACCGCGCTCGGCCCGCGCCAGCATCTTGCGCAGAGCCAAGGCGTAGACCATCTCCAGGCGGACATTGCGGTTCCCCTCGGCGAAGTCATCATGCGCGTCGAACCGGTGCAGGAACTCCTCGCACGTCGCCAGGCGCTGGCGCAGTTCGGCAGCGCCCCAGGGCTTGCGTGAGAACGCGATCCGTTCCCGGGCCGTGGCGATGCGGTCAATCGGCATGGCGACCGCCGCGCGCATGCCGTGCCGGACGGCATTGGCGTAGCGGGAAGCAATCACGTCCAGGGCGAGCAGCGACTCCTGCTCGGGCTTGTGCACCACACACGTGTTGACATCGCCCTGCGCGCCTTGGATGAACATGCCGGTCGCGCCGGGATTCTCGCGCTCCAGCACTCCGGTGGCAACGCCGCAATAATCGCCGTGGATGTAGCGCGTCGCAGCGCAACACGTCACCGGGTGGCAGCCGAAGTAGCTGACGAACCCGCGCAGGCCGCCGGTGGGGTCCGTGACCGTGAGCACTCGACAAACGGTGTCGGTAAGCTCTGGCTTGGATGGACGCCAGGTGTCCTTGAGCACGTCGTCCAGCGGCTGCGCATCCTTGTCGTACTCGCGGTTCAGGCCGATGCCCTCGCAGGGCGCCTCGCCGTACGAGAAGCTGCCTTCGGCCAGATCGGCAATGGCACGGATGGCAGCCTGGGCGATGCGCGCCGGGAGAGTCTCGCAGTAGGGCGGGTCGGACTCGCCCCAGCCGCTGTAGCTGCCCACGGCGGGGCCGCTGTGCGTGTGGCTGCAGCAGATCATGAGTCGGTCTTCAGGGAGGCCGGTCTCGCGGCGGACCAGAGCCCGAACCCGGTCCGTCATGGACAACGGGACACCGATCAGATCGCAACTGACCACGACCGCCTTAACGCCGTCATGCTCCACCGCCATGGCGCGCGCCCAGAGCCGGTCGCGGATCGCAATGCTGTGCCGGCAGCGGAAGGGACCGAACCCGCAAAGCTCAACACCGACGCGCGGTGTGATGTCCTGCCTGCCAAACCCGATGCGCATGGAATTTAGTCTCCTTATGGTTGCTGACCCCGCAAGAAACAGAATGCCGGTGGTGCGGGCACTCCGGGCACGCAACGGGGTGCTCAGGTCCCCGCCTTCGCCGTCACCTGGCTACGGCGGGCAAGCTGTCCTGGAACGAGGCCCTCAGCCGGGGGATCCGTCTTCGCCCAGGCAGCTTCGCCGGGACACAGCCGGCCCGAGCACCCCACCTCGGCGCGGGACGCGCCGAGCCACTGGCGTCCTCTTCACGCCTTCTTCGCCACGGCGTTCGCGCGCACGGCGTCGAGCCCCGCGTTGACCTTGGCGACCGCCGCCAGCAACTGGTCAATGTACTCACGACTTCCCAGCAGGTGCGTGTGGCTGAGCAGGACGCCGGTCTCAGTGACGGCACGTTCGGTCTCCGGCAGACGCAGGGTCGCATAGTCCTGGACGCGCGACGCGTCCCGGAACGGAACCGGGCTGGTGCGGTCGTACAGGTTCAGCAACGGGTTACGGTACACTGGCGCGTAGGTGCCCCCGAACGGCGCCTTCTCCGCCTGGAGTGCGGCCATGTACGAGTCGCGCGTCACGCCCTGCGCCTGGGCCGGGTCGAAGTGCAGCGTCAGGGTGTAATACGCCTGACGCGTCACGCGCGGATCGCGCCGCGCCGCGCGCAACGGTCCGCCCATAGCCTGCAGGCTGTCGCTGATGTACCGCACGTTCTCCTCGCGTAACCGCGTTTGCTCCGGCAGCCGCTGCAACCCGGCCCGCAGCAGGACACACTGCATCTCCGTGATGCGGTAGTTGTGCCCGTACCGCCGCCCCGGTTCCTTTACGTTCGGCATCCACCCCACCTGCTTGAGGCAGAACGCCGTCTCGTAGACCTTCTCGTCGTTGCACGTCACCGCCCCACCCTCGCCGGACGTCAGGACCTTGCTCTGCTGGAAGCTATAGCTCCCGGCGTCGCCGATCCCGCCCGCGCCCTGGTCGCGCCAGCGGCTGCCCTGCTGGTGCGCCACATCCTCAACCACCTTCAGGTTGTGCTTCCGCGCAATCTCCATAACCGCATCCATGTCGCACATGCAGCCGTAGAGGTGCACCGGAATAACGGCCTTGGTCCGCGGCGTGATGGCCGCCTCAAACGCCTTCGGGTCAATACACATCGTCTCCCGATCAATGTCAACCAGAACCACGTCCGCACCGATGTCCATGGCCGCCTGCGCCGTCGCCACCCAAGTCAGACCCGGCACGATCACCTCGTGCCCCGGCTCGACTCCGACCGCCTGCAACGCACACTGCAGCGTCACCGTGCCATTGGCCATGCCGATGCAGTACTTGGTGCCGATGAACCGCGCGTACTCCTCGCAGAACGCCTGCTCGTGCGGCCCCAGCCAGCTCCACTTGCCGCTGCGCACCACATCTTCCATCCATTTCACTTCCTGCTCGCCCACAACCGGCCACTTCGGCGCCGGGAGGGTTACCGTGGGCTGCCCGCCGCAGAGCGCCAGATCGTTCTTCGTGATGACTGTGGTTGCCATGGTGCGTTGCCTCCTGAATATGGGGTGCTGTGAACTGAAGTTGCTCTAGCGCTCCTTTATCTCTACCATGAAACTAACACTTTTTAGATTATATTCCTATTGACTTCCATTGCTTTTGATTGACATTTATTGCTGTATTCGTAAGTTATGGACGTATCTTGCGGCCTGCTCAGAGCTGGTGATCGAATAGGCGATTCCGACGAGGATTGCGAGAAACAATGAGCCGAGGGGGCAGGAGGCCCGTATGCCCACAACCAGTGCCGACACGGCCATTCTCGGGGTGCTTCAGGACCCGTCCGCCTGGCAGTTTGTGGGCACGCTTCTCCCACCGGAGGTGGCGCCGGTCGACGACCCGCGCCGTGCCGCATGGAGCGCCACACACACGCATCGGCACCCGTACCGCGAAGTGATGGTGGCCCTGACCGGCACAGGTGCCTACGCCCACACCGGGCGGGCCCACCCCTGCCGACCCGGGACGGTGTTCCTTTTCGACGTGCAGGAGGAACACGACTCCGGGTACCCCGAGTTCTCGCCGCCCATGGAGCACCTCTGGATCACCGTCGCACCGGAGCAGTACTTCGCGCGCCGGCACCGCGCCGGCACGCCCCGCGGCAGCATGCCGAGCTCAGGGACCGTCACGCTGCCGCAGACCGCCGGGGAGGGCTGCCTCAACGCCTGCTGGTCCGCGCTGCGGCAGACGCCAAACCTGCCGCCGGCGATTGTCCGCGGCCGCTTGACCGGCTGCCTGGCCCTGCTGCTGGCACGGGTCGCAGAAAGCCTGCTCGCACCGCCATCCCAGGACCGGCTGTCGACTCAACGCGACGCTGTGGATGCCGTACGCCGTCATCTGCGCCAGACAGCAGGCAGCGGCGATTCACTGGAAACGCTCGCCCGCTTCGCCGGCTACAGCAAGTTTCACTTCCTGCGCCTGTTCCAGCGCCACACCGGCCAGTCGCTGCAGGAGTACATCGACGCCTGCCGCGAACGCCGCATGACCGAACTCGCCCGGCAAGGCTACAGTAAGAAGGACATCGCGTTCGAGCTCGGCTTCTCCTGTCCGTCCGCATTCTCGCGCTGGCGCCGGAACCACGGCTTCACCGACGCGTAGCCACTCCGCCGTGCCCCACCGAGGGGGGATGGGGCTGCCGAGGCGCCACGAACTGGGAGGGGCGTGTTCCCGGATCTTGGGGATACGCCCGATCAACCTGGCCCTGCGGGTGAGGGCCTGACGCCCCTCAACTCAAGGCGATTCCACGCGTGAGAAGGTGAACGCCGAACGCCCCCTCGGACCGGCAGCCCCGTGGATCGCGTCGGCATCCTCTATCCGGCCCGTTCAGCAGAAGCGAATCTCAACCAAGGTGAAATCATCCTGGAAGGTCTCGGCACACTGTACACCACGGACATACTTCACCATGCCATCGACCCTGTCTTCACCGGGTTGCAGCGGTTCAGCCAGTTTGTCGACGAACTGTTCATAGCTCATCATGCCGGAACCGCCGGGAATGTCCACTTCATAGACTCCGTCACTGAACACATAGAGCCGGTTGACATTCTTGACCTGGATCTTCCCGGAGTTGAACGGCACCCCCTGCATGGCGCCGATGACGGTGCCGTGTGAGTCGAGGAGGTCGGGCTTCTCTTCTGCCTGCGTATCGCCGTGAACCAGCACGGCGGGCGGATGCCCTCCGGACGCATAGCTCAAGGTTTTGGTGCCTTTTTCAAAGACCCCATACCAAACGGTGAAAAACATGTTGTTGTGTTTCTCCATGTCGAAAGCAACGTTCAAGGCTGACAGAACAGCCTGAGGATCTTTGAAGTCAACACCCGGCAGGATCATGTTCCGTATGGTGCCGATGACCGACACCGAATGCAGGGCCGCACCGACGCCGTGCCCGCATACGTCAATCAGGTACGCCGCAAAATGATCGTCATCAATCCAATGATAACCGAATGCATCCCCGCCGACGTCCGATGAACTGATATAGACCCAATGGGACTCGACCGGAGGAAGGTTCAAGACGATCGGGAGCAGCGATCGGATATATTTCTCCGCCTCGGCGAGTTCGCTCTTGATGATGGCGTTCGAAGCCTGGAGTTGTTTGTGCTTCTCGGCAAGTTCCGCCGCTGCCCGAGCCTGGTCCTTTCTGAAGCCCCAGACGACCATGCCGCAGAGCCCCGACAAGACGGCGCCCACGCAGACGGCCACAACCGTGGCGATGTGGAGCGGGGCGATGCGCGCCTTGTAGTCGGGCATCTCAAGATCCATGCCCAGGGTGCCGGCGATCTTGCCGTCCTTGCCGTAGAACGGCGCGTAGGCGCTGTAGAAGGTGCCCCAGCGGTCTGTGTAGGGGGCCTTGTCAACGCACGGTCGGCCTTCCTTGAGCGCCGTCAGCAGCGCTTCACCCGCATCGGGATACGGATCCATCAACTGCGGGGCTTCGTCGGGTTTTCCATCGTTATCGTTGTCGTTCTGCGGACTCGGGTTGGCAATGAAATAGACCTTGCCATCCTCCATGATGTTGGTGTAAATGTAGCGGACGTTCTTGGAGTTCTGGCGGATGAGTTCCATTTTCTTGAGGAACTCCTTGTACTCCGGGGCATCTTTCTGGTCTTTGGAGCGGAATTTCCCGTGGATATCGCCGTCCAAGGCGGTCGCGGTGGAGCAGACGTTCCGGAGCAAACCTTCGCGAATCTCCGAGTGCATCAGGCGGACCGCCTGACGGTGGACCCAGAAGAGGCTCACACCAAGGGCGAACAGGCAGAGCAGGCCGATCAGAATCCCCTCATGGACGGGACGCGCCTGCCCCTCCGTACTACTCAGATATTTCTTCAGAAACATGGCAGCCCCTTTTTCTCGTCGCGCCACACAGCCGGCCTGGCCTGCCTCCATCCCGCCCTCTGAGACGACCGATCCGGCCCTCCTGCTTCCCTTTTCAGGGGGGCGGCGACCAAGTCAATCCACCCGCACTTTTGAAAGGCAGTAGATGAAGTATACCAGAGCCGCAAGAATAATAACATACACGATCCCGTCGGAACCCTCAAAATCCATGGAAAAACCGATCAGGTTGACGCCGATGACTCCGCCCAGGCAGTCCATGAGCGAATAGGCGACATTTGCGGACACCTGGTCCTCCTTCCGGAACATGTCGCCGACGATGGCCAAGCCCGTCCCATAGATCCCGCCCGCCGCACCGCCCCAGACAAAGAGAAGCCCAAGCGCCACCGGGTACGTGTAGATCGCCAGAGGCAGATACACGGCACAGAGCACACCCACAAACACGCAAACCACGATGACAACGGTGCGGTTGAGGAAGTCCGAAAGCGCACACACTCCCAAGCCCAGCGTGATCGAACCGAGCATGAAGAGACTGATGAGGTACGACGCCCGCTCCACGGACAGTCCGTTCATCATCCCGTAGAGCGTCAGGAACGCTGGCAATCCATAGAACGTCACCCCCCCGACCAGGCTGGAAAACATGGCGATCTTGGCCATCCGCAGAACGAACCCGAGCCGCAGTTTCGGCCCCGCCGGAATCTTGGGGATGAACTTGGCCAAAAGCAAGAACGGAAGGAGGGTGAACGCGACGATCGCCATATTCACATGGAACGGCCGCGCCCCGCCATCGATCCCCGCCAGATGTACCATCACGGGGCCGGACGCCGTGCCCAGCGACAACGCCGAACTGAACGACCCGATGGCCAACCCCTTGAACCGTGTCATCGGTATGGTGTTGATCCAGGTCTGAAGCGATATCAGCATGATGTTCGTGTTCATTCCGAAGAAGAACACACAGACGCACCAGAGGACCCAGTTACGGCTGGAAGCCACCAGGAAGAGCACCCCCACCCTGATCCCCGTCGCCAACGCCAGGGCACCGAAAATCCCCAGCCTGGCAATGATCCGCGTGATGTACTTGCTGATCAGCACCACCGCGGCCACTTCCATGGAAAGGCAGATGCCGATCAGGCTCTTCCCGTACCCGTATTCCTCCAGGCGCACGGGAAGCAGCACGGCATTGAATCCGACCGCCGCCTGAACCATCGCGGTACCGAAAATGATGGCGAGAACGACGATCAGCGTCGATACCTGCCCCATGGCGGATTGCTGCTGTCGCACCGGCTAATCCTCCTTGAACTTGCTGAAGGGGATCCGGACGCTCAACCGAGGCATCCCGTCGCCGGACAAGGACACGTGAAATTCTCCGCCCATGGCCTTGAGGGTCTCGACCGCCTTTCCCACCCCCAGAGACCGCACATCGAGCTCCCCGTCACTCCCCAGCGAAAACGGCGCGAAGAATCCGGCCAGTGCGTCTTCACGAATGTCACGGGTCGAGTAGTCAACCACCACTTCGAGTTCAATGGCGTCGATGCTCTCATCGGCAAGGCGGAGCTCCATTCCGCTCACAGGCCCCATCTTCTCAGCCAGGAACGTATTGCTGCTGAAGATGCCGATCACCGTGGCAAGTAGATCGCCCCTCCCAAGGGCAAGCTTCGGGACGCTGGGGCCGGCGGTAAACTTCATCGAGGAAGGAACCGCTTCCCTGGACACGGCGATGACGTCGAAATTGGCGCCGCCCTCCACCGTCTTCCGGACGCGCGCCTGGGCGTACTCCCCCAACTCCTTCCCGAAAGCCGCAAACTGACCGGTCGTGGCAGAGTCCGGCAGACTGCCGACTTTGGCGTTGATGAATCGCGACACCGCATCCAGCCACTGGCCCGACACGGTGTGCGCGGCCACTGAAACCCGCCGGGTCTCGTCGCGTTCGACCTCCATCCGCAGCCGGCTCGAAATCAGCTGTATGGAAAACCGCCTGTAGAACCACACTACGGTCCCGGAAAGGACCGCCAGAACGATGGCCGTAAGAAAAGCTCGCCGGGTGGCGATGACAATGGGGTTCAAGCGATCCTTGAATGACACCAGCTCCAGGTCCATGCCCAGAGTGCCGACAAAATGGCCCTTGGAATCGTAGAATGGGGCGTAGGCACTGTAGAACGTCCCCCAGACATCCGTGTAAGGCTCCTTGTCCACACAGGGACACTGCTCTTTCAGTGCCGTCAAAAGTGCATCTCCCGCATCCAAATATGGATCCATCAACTGCGGCGCTTCGTCGGGTTTGCCATCTCCGTCATTGTCGTTCTGCGGGCTCGGATTCGCGATGAAATAGACCTTACCCCCCTTTGTAATATTGGTGTAAAGATAGCGGACATGCTTGGAAGCCTGCCTGACGGCCTCCAGTTTACTTTGAAATGCAATGTATTCCGGATCGTCTTTTGACTCTTTGGATACGAACTTCTTGTGGAGATCCCCGTCAATGGTCGTAGCCGCCGCGCACACGTTCCTGAGCAGCCCCTCCTTGATCTCCGCTCGCAACGCTTCCACCGCGCGGACATAGATGAAGTAGATGGCGACTCCCATAGCCGCCAGCGAGAAAAGCCCGAATGCAATCCCTTCCACCGTGGGGCTGATCAGATACGGCCTGCCACTGAATTCCTTCTTGGGATTCTTCAACATGGCTGCCTCCGTCCTTTTCCGGCCTTCACGTCACCCACGAACCTGTCGAGCATGCTCTCCGTCACCCCCGGAAGCGCGACGATATGCGCAAAGTCACCCCGGGTGGCGAGCTGCCACTTCAGAGCCAGCGCCGGTCCCGGATTCTCAAATACGACAATATTGGAGAATTCGTTCCGCTGCGGGGTTGCCCCGATCGCGGCCAGAGCTCGTGTCGCGGTCTCCGCGAGCGCAAAGGACTCCCGGGTGAGTTGCGCCAGCCCGGGAAGCCCAAGACGCATGATCGAATCCCAGATCAGAAGAACCGAAAATCCATCTCGGGATCCGGAGATTGTCGTGTCGATGGAGCCGACATATTCGGCACTGCCGTCGAAGGCGCGGACCCCTGATTTCCGGCAGAGCACCAACCCGCAAGGGATCGGAGAACCCAGCAGTTTGTGCCCGGAAAATGAAATGCTGGAGATCGGCAGCCGGAAATCAAAGACCGGCGCACCTTCCACAAACGGAAGCATTGGCCCGAAAAGCGCCGCGTCGCAGTGAATATGGAAGTTACGGCACTTCCTGGCCTCCAGGATTTCCAGAATCCGTTGCGGACGGTCGATCGCACCGAGGAATGTGGTGCCGATGTTAAGGTTGATCACGCAGGGACGTCCGTCCAACCCGGCGAGCACATCAGCGAACGCGTCGTAGTCAATCTCACCGTGGGCACGGCACGGGACGGTCTTGGATGGCATGCGCAGAATGTTCGCAATCTTCTTCAGGCAGTAGTGCGATTCTTCCGAGAACACCAGGACCGCGTCTGGAAACGTCTCGCGCCCCTGGTGGATGCCGTAAAGGTTCCCCTCCGTGCCCCCGTTCGTGACATACCCCCACCTGTCCTTCTCGGGAAGCCGGAACAGCGACGCGAAAAAGTGGATGACCTCCTGCTCGATGGCGCAGGTGTTGGTCCCCGAATTCGGATGAAAAGGATCGCCAATGTTGTTGATATTGAATTTGAGGAACCGGGCCAGGTGCGAGTAATCGAAGACCCGGCTGTTCGGGAAGCCGATGTAGCGACCGGCCCGGTCCAGCATCTCGGCGTGGAGTTCCGCCAGGCGTTCATCCGACGCGCGGCAGGGAAAGCGTCGCTCGTTCTTGGACCACTCGTCGTATATCATATGCCCTCGGGGGAAAGACGTTGGGGCGACTCGCGCGTCCCGGCTTCGCTCAGAACTGCGCCGGGGCGCACGGGTGTCATGCGGCGGCGGAGAGGCCGGATACGCCTGCCCCGCCGCCGCCCAAACCATACTCCGGGTCTCCCCCCTAGAACCCCCAGGCGAGCGTCGCTCCCGCGACGAACATTTCGGAACTCGCGTTCGGAACCGCATCGCGGGCGTCGCGCAGTTCGTGATCGACGAAGTCCGTATACCGGATGTACGGCGTCAGCGACACGCCGCCACCGATATTCCACGGCAGCGACGCCGAGACGCCGGCATCGGCAAAGCCGCTCTCGTCCACACCGAGGTAGTACTCGTTGTTGTCCCGGTTGCCCCAGCCAAGCGTGGCGCCCAGGGTCAGGCCCAGCCGGTCCTCGTCGCCGTTCTTCAGCAGGCTGATGGTGTGGCTGACCGCGCCCTGTACGTACAACCCATCGGACTGGTTGGTGTCGCGGTACACCGTCACGCTCGGGCTCAGAAGCAGGTCGGGCAGGCTCACGCCGGCGAACACCTCGGTCGTGTCAAGCTCCTCCCAGTAGGTGTTCTCGTAGGTGCAGTCGATCACGCCCACCGTCACCCCGATGGATACGGGCAGGTCCAGCGCGGCCTTGTCGAACGTGTGCGAGTACGACAGCGTGCAGTCGATCTCCGCAAACTCCCACTGACTGTCGCCATAGCCGCCTTCGTGCGCACCGTAGTCAGTCGTGTCATAACTGCCCCAGATGTTGGCGGAAAACCCAAACCAGCTCACGGTCGCCGACGGCTGCAGCACCGGGTCCTGATTGTAAAGAATGCCGCGCCATACGTATTGGTTCACCGCGTCCAGGCTCAGGGTCACGCTCGGGCGCGGCCAGCCGTCATCCCCGCCCTGCGCTGAAGCGGAAAAGACTCCCGCCACCCCGCAACACACCGCTGCCAGCCCAACCCGCCATCCCAGCCGTTTTCCATTGCCTGTCATGAGTAACTCCCTTCTTGCTTGCCACCTGACTCGTTCAACACCGCACCCGAACTCCATTTTCGATGTGCCACCTGAATGAAAATCACTCAGGTCTTGTACCCGTCGCGGGCATGGGTTCTATCTGGAACTTCAGCCGCGGTTCAATCACCGGAGGGCACCTTGCCGCGCAAGTAGATTGCGTCGCGGAGGAACTCAGGCGTACATAACCCGCGCGCGGCTTCCAAAGCAAGTTGAGTTGATGATGGAATTGCTTTCCGTGGAACACACGGCGAAAGATACCGCAAGATTGGGGAACGGCAAGCGACGACGACGTCCCACCCAGGGCTGTTTCAAGATCCGTGACCGTCGCGTGCGGTGAGTACCCCCGGCGTGTCCCCACGCCGGGGGGGGCGGCCTGAGGACAGGCCGCCCCTACTTGGTGTGCGCGGAGGCGTGGCCTTTCGAGACGCGGCGCCGGATCTTGAAACAGCCCTGCGTCCCACCCCGAAACTCTTGTCCCTATGCGCGTGTCCAAGTATATTGCCGATGCCGAACGCGCGAGTAACGGAACTTGGCGAGGCCCGGTCCTGAAAGGTTCTGGCCGCTAAAAGGGGTACGAAGGAGGAAGCCGCATGTGGAATTACACCGAAAAGGTTATGGATCATTTTCTTCATCCCCGCAACGCGGGTGATATACCCGACGCAGACGCGGTGGGCGAAGTCGGCAATATCACCTGCGGCGACGCGCTGAAACTCTATCTCAAGCTCGATCCCGCCAAGCAAAACATTGTGGACGTGAAGTTCCAGACCTTCGGCTGCGCCAGCGCCATAGCCAGCGCCTCGGCCCTGACCGAACTCATCAAGGGCAAGAGCATCGCCGACGCCGCCAAGATAACCAACAACGACATTGCCGACTACCTCGGGTCCTTGCCCGAGGAGAAAATGCACTGCTCGGTGATGGGCATGGAGGCGTTGCAGACCGCCCTCGCCAACCTCCAGGGCAAGGGTGCCAGCACGGCCGCTTGTGCGGATTCACACGCCGAGCACGGTGGGGCGTACGACCCGGACGGTCTTGACCGCGTCGTCTGTTTCTGCTTCAGCGTCACGGAACGCAAGATCCGCGATGTGATCCGGGCCAACCACCTCACCAAGGTCGATGAAGTGACCCACTACTGCAAAGCCGGCGGCGGTTGCGGCGGCTGCCAGGACGAAATCGAGAAAATCCTCAACGACATGCGCGGCCAGGCGGCACCGACGCCCGACGATGCCGCGCGCAAATGCCCCGCCACGCCGCCGAAGTTGACCAATCTGCAGAAGATGACCAAGGTACAGCAGGTGGTCGACCAGGAGATCCGGCCCGGCCTCAAGGCGGATGGCGGCGACTTGGAACTCATCGACATTGACGGCGACAAGGTCATCGTCCGACTCCGGGGTGCCTGCGCCGGCTGCCCGGGCGCCCATGTGACTCTCAAGCGCTGGATCGAAGCCAAGCTCCGAGAGATGGTCTCCCCCGACCTGATTGTCGAGGAGCAGGTGGAATAACCCATGAACAAAAATGTGGTCTACGTCGACAACAACGCCACCACGCGCGTCGCGCCCGAAGTGCTCGACGCAATGATGCCGTTTCTGACCGATTTCTACGGCAACCCGTCCAGCATTCACACGTTTGGCGGCCAGGTGCACAAACATATCGAGAACGCCCGGGCGCAACTGGCCGCTCTCATCGGCGCCGAACCGAGCGAGACCATCTTCACCAGTTGCGGCACCGAGTCGGACAATGCCGCCATCCTCAGCGCCTTGGAAAACGACCTGCGCCGACGCCGTGTGGTCGCCACCCGCGTTGAACATCCGGCCGTGCTGTCCCTGTGCAAAGTACTGCAGCAGAAGGGCTACCATGTCGACTATGTCCCGGTCAACAACAAGGGACAGGTCTGCCTCGACGCCCTCTGTCGGATGGTCACCGACGACACGGCGATCGTCTCGGTCATGTGGGCCAACAACGAGACGGGCAACGTCTACCCCGTCCAGGAGATTGCGGAGATCGCGCACCAACACGGCGCGCTCTTCCACACCGACGCCGTCCAGGCGGTGGGCAAGGTCCCCATCGACCTGAAGAAGACCCGCATCGACTTCCTCTCCCTCAGCGGCCACAAACTCCACGCCCCCAAAGGCATCGGCGCACTTTACGTCCGGCGTGGCCTGAAATTCAACCAGTTCCTCATCGGCGGCCACCAGGAATACGGACTGCGCGCGGGGACCGAGAACGTCAGCGGGATCGTTGCCCTCGGCCGTGCCGCGCAACTCGCGGCACAGCACATGGACGAGGAGAGGACCCGGGTCGCGGCCCTGCGAGATTACCTCGAAACCGGGCTGTTGAAGTCATGCCCGGACGCCCGCGTCAATGGCAACCCCGCCAGCCGACTGCCCAACACGACCAACATCAGCTTCGAGTTCATCGAGGGCGAGGCCATCCTGCTGCGACTGAACGAGTTCAACGTAGCTGCCTCCTCCGGTTCGGCCTGCACGTCCGGCTCGCTTGAACCCTCGCACGTGCTGCGCGCCATGGGTGTGCCGCAAACCGCTATGCACGGCAGCATCCGCTTCAGTCTCTGCCGCTACAACACCAAGGAGGAAATGGACCTCATTCTGGAGAAACTGCCGCCCATTGTCCGCCTGCTGCGTGAGCTGTCGCCGTATGGCCGCGAGACAGCGAAGTCACATGGCCGCCCGTAGGAACTTGGATGGGCAACACACGGTCATCCCCAGACCTTCCGGCGTCCGGCATGGATGAATCTTTGTTCTGCCTACAGATCCGCGTGGCGCGAAACGACGCCCCCGCCCTGGAGGAACTCCTCGTGGCACTCGAGGTTCCCGGTTCGACCTGGGAAGAACCAGAGTCTCGCGACACCGTCGTCAGCATCTTCGCTGCTACACGTGCCGAAGCCGGGGGCATGCAAGATCGCATCCATTCCGCGCTCCGGGAATTCGGGTCGGAACTGTCCGACCCGGCCATATTCAAGATCACCTCGATGAAGAGCGAAAACTGGGCGGAAACCTGGAAAAGGCACTTCCACATCCTCCACGTCACACCACGCCTGACCATCCGACCGGTCTGGCTGGAATACGCCGCCCGGCCGGACGAAATTGTCCTCCCAGTCAATCCGGGCATGTCGTTCGGCACCGGTTACCATGGCACCACGCACGCCTGCCTCGAATTCATCGATGCGCTCGCTTCCCGGTTGATCCCGCGGCCCCCTGCCCCAGTCGCCCCTGGCCAGCCCCTGATCCAGAACTCGGAGCATCGATCACCCAGCCCACCCAAGAACTCCGGAGTCCCCTTCCTCGACATCGGTTGTGGCTCAGGCATTCTCGCGTTGGCGGCCGCCAAACTGGGGTTCGCGCCTGTGGTCGCGTTCGACAACGATCCCCTGGCGGTCCAGATCGCCCGCGAGAACTGCGCTGCTGCCGGCGCCCCACAGATCGACATCGCCTGCGCCGACCTGACGGAGTTCGCACCGACCTGCCCATGCCGCGTCGTGGTCGCCAACGTTCTCGCTCCGGTACTGGTCCAGAATGCACCACGCCTAGTCTCATTCCTGGACCGGAACGCCGAAAGCAGTTTTGTGGTGTTGTCCGGCATTCTGACCGGGCAGTACGATGAGGTGAAAACCGCCTACGAGGCCTGCGGAGTCCGCGAAACCGCTCGACGTACCATCGACGTGTGGACCAGCGGGTGCTTCGGCATTAAGTTCTAGGCTGTCCGGAAAGACAGCCCCCTGTCGCTGCGGCCAATAGTCGCAAGCGCCTCGGACTTGCGAGTGGAGACCATGGACCCGAAGTGCCCAATCTATTCTGTCGTTCTTCCCGTGTTCAACGAGGAAGGCAATATGGTGCCGCTGATCGAGGACATCCGCCGCGCCCTGGAACCGACCACGCGCGAGTTCGAAATCATCTGCGTCGACGACGCCAGCAAAGACAACAGCGTCAGCACCATCCGCGACCTGCGGCAGAAGGACCCCCGCATCATCCTCCTCCGGCATCGCCGCAACTTCGGCCAGAGCGCCGCGTTTGCCACCGGCTTCGCCCAGGCGCGCGGTGATGTCGTCATCACCATGGACTCAGACCGCCAGAACGATCCCGCCGACATCCCCAACTTCCTCGCCGCCATCGCGGACGCCGATTGCGTCTGCGGCATCCGCCAGAAGCGCCAGGACACGTGGGTCAAGAGAGCTTCGTCCAGGATCGCCAACCGAGTCCGCACCTGGTTGACCGGCGACTCGGTCCGAGACACGGGCTGCGCCTTCCGCGCCATGCGCCGGGAGTGCCTCCGCGAACTTCCTGTATTCAACGGCATGCACCGTTTCCTGCCCAGCCTGCTGCGGTTTCAGGGTCGGCGCGTAACGCAGATTCCCATCCGCCACCATCCACGCGTGTGGGGCCGCTCCAACTACGGGATCCTGAACCGCGGATTCCGTGGTCTCGTCGACTGCCTGGGCGTCCGATGGTGGAGCCTGCGGGCTGTACCCCAAGACCGGCTTCTGGAGGAGAAAGGCGGCCGCACGCATGAGCCAGCCCCTGCCTCCTGAGCCGCCCAAACCCGACCGACGGCCGATCCTCAAGGCGCTGGGGGTGGCCATCGGGCTCTCACTGTGCGTGTGCCTCGTCTACGCCTCGCCACTGGGTTCGGATTTCCGGGCCGCGCAGGCCACACCGCACGCCCAGGCCGCGGCCGCTCATCCCGCGGGCGCCATCACCTTCTTCCTGCTCGGCGCGATCGTCGTGGCAGCAGGCGTGCCCCGCACTGCGGTCAGCTTCCTTGCCGGCAGCCTGTTCGGCTTCTGGCTTGGCCTGCTCCTCGCCCTCGCCATTCCCCTTGCCGCCGCCCTGCTCACGTTCGCCCTGACGCACTGGATCCGCGGCAGCCTCTTCGCCGGCACCCGCCTGCCACCCGCCGTGGCTGGACTCCTAGACCCCATCGACCACCACTTTCAGGAAAACGGATTCCTCGCCGTCCTGCTCACGCGCCAGATGCCCATGCCCGGACTCCTGGCCAATGTCCTGATCAGCCTCAGTTCCGTCAAACTCGGACCGTTCGGGCTCGGGTCACTCCTGGGGTTCGCTCCCCTGGCCGTCGTTTTCGTACTCTACGGCAGCGGCCTGCGCGAAGACTTCATGGTCCGGGTGCTCGCGTCCTCCGTCGCCCTAGTCATCTTCAGTGTTGTTACCTACCTGGTCTGCGTCCGCTCCGCGATGGCCAGCCGCCTCCTCAGCCAGTTGTCGCCAACGCGACAACATGACGTGCGACAGAATGTGTTCGGCGGCTCGGTGCGAAGTTGGCTGCGCACCACGGAACTACCCTCGTCCTGCATGGCCCGGCTCACCGCGAGTTGGCGCGGCCCGTCCCTGGTCTTGGCGGCTGTGCTCCTGTTCATTCTCCTCATCATCCCCACTGTGCCGGTCACCAATATCATGGAAGCCCGAAACCTGAAAGCCGCCGAGGAAATCGTCGAGAGTGGACACTGGTTCCTACCCACGCTGAACGGGGCGCCACGTATCCTCAAGCCCCCGTTGCCCACGTGGGCCTGCGCCGCCATGGGGCGGCTGATGGGCGACACACGTAACCTCTTCGCGCTCCGGCTCCCCAACGGCCTGGTGGCCTTCCTCCTGGTCTGCTTCGTGTACCTCCTAGTCCGAGACCTCTACGGACGCCGCCCGGCACTGCTCTGTGCGCTCGTCCTCGCGACCACCGTGCAACTGATCCGCGAAGCCCAGATCGCGCGCTGGGACCTCTACACCACCGCCTTCGCGTGCGGCGGACTCTGGGCCGCCTGTCGAGTCCTCGCCGGGACGGGAAAGGCATGGCTGTACTTTCCGCTCGCCATTCTGCTCTGGACCGCCTCTTACCTCAGCAAGGGCCCCGTCGCCTTCGTCCTGCTGCCAGTCCCGTTCCTCATCGCCGGATTTATCGTACGACACGTGGTCAACCGGCGCCCCACGCCGCTGGATCCGCCACTGCCCGCCGACACCGCGATGCCTTACCTGTTCCGCGCCCTTCCCTGCACCGTTCGGCAATGGGCTTTACTGACCAGCATGGTGGTCGCCGCCATGGCGCTCGGGCACTCCTGGTGGTGGACCCTGCAATACCAGTATCCCGAAACCTGGAAGGCCGTCACCGGCGATCTGCTCTCCAAGTTCAACGGGAATACGGAGCCGTTGTACTTCTACGCGCTCCAAACCCCTGCGTTCCTGGCACCCTGGAGCCTGGTCCTCCTGATCCCGTTCTTGCTCGTCGCGGGCGACGTCCTGCGGCGCCGGCGCACGCCCGGTCTCAATGCACCACAACCCGCTTGGCGCGACCTGCTCTTCCCCTTGCTCTGGGCCATGCTCGGCCTGCTCTTCCTCTCCCTGGTCCCGGACAAGAAGAGCCGTTACTTCCTGCCGCTCCTCCCGGCTTTCACGGTGCTGATCGGCCTGGCCTGCGAACGGCTCATGCACACGCCCGACGATGCGCAGAACGTGCCCCTGGTCAAGTACGCGCTCCGACTGCACCGCGGCGCCCTTTTCCTCGTCTGTGTCGCCACGCCGGTGGCGGTCTTCATCCTCACCCTGAAAGGCGCCAGCCAGACGCTCTGGCTCAGCGCCCCCGCTTTTCTCCTCCTCGCCCTGCTCGTCGTCGCCGGCAAATGGGACGGCCTGCGGGTCGTATTCGACACCGCCATGGTCACAGCCCTCGGCGCTGCGGTACTGTTCCTGGCTCTGCCCGGAACACCGTGGGGAGAAGACTACTACCGCCTGGCCTATCCCGTCAAAGCCATCTCCAAGGGTACTCCGCTCTACGTGGTCGGCGACGAGAGCCACAAGCTTCTCTGGGCCGTGGGCCGGAACTATCTATGGCTGGATGATGCGTCGAAACTGTCCGCACTGTCCTGGCCCGGAATGGTCCTCGCCGATCCCATTCAGAGACCCCTGGTCGAGGCCGCCCTGCATGCCAACGATTTATCGTGGCGCCTGCGTTACGACTTCCCCATCGGCGCCCCGCGACACCAGGTGGTCTGGTATCTCTACGACGTGCGGCGCCGGTAACGTGATTTCAAGTCCCGACTACCGACGGACACCCTCTCCGGACAGTTCGCCGCCACTGCTGATTCCACGGTCCTCGAGACGAGTATCGAGGGAAAGGCTATCGCCTTACTCCAGGCTTCAGGCTCCGCACTCCCCTCATCCCTGCGAGTCCGTTTCGCAAAAATGCGAATCCGGTCCTGCCGCCGATTCATGCCGTGCCAGCGAAACCACACCGGCCACGGGCTTTGGCACACGTTATGCTAATCACCCCAATACGGAGGACGGTGATGGACGGGAGACGTCGGGGTGCCACAAGGTGTGGCGGGAGAAACCGCATGCATGCCATAGCGCAGACCTGGATGAACCTCCGTCGACGCACCTTTCAGGAGGCGCCGGAAATCCGGCGCCGTGTCCTTGCGGTCCGGCGCGAAACGGGCCGGAAACTTCGAGCTCTTGCCGTTTCGACAGAGTACTTGTTCGCAAAGCTTCGTCACCGTATCAGCAGGGAGCTTCCGGAACTCTGGTGCCGCTCCATTGCCTTCCTGCGGGCAGTGGGCCGGTGCTTCTCAGTCCCGGCAGCTTGGGCCGGATGGTACGGACGCCTCGTGGCGTGGTGGCAGAGCGTCAGACCGATCAGGGCCGCGTCTCCAGGGGCCGTCCCGACGGCGCCGGCCGCCGTCTCAGCCTCGGCTGCCTCTCTTCAGCCCTTGGTCCGACGCCCTGCCACCGACGAGGTCTCCTGCAGCGTCACCCGTGACATCGAGAATTCCATCATCTGCATCAAGATGCAACTTCTCAAGGATGTGCCCGGGGAACCCTCCCAACGCCGGACCGGGCCGCTGAGCAATCCGGCCATGGTCGTCGAGGCCGTGGCGCAGGCGGCCGCGGCGCGAGCCGGTCGCGCCGCCGACCTGCAGTTGGAGATCGAGAATGCGGCGCCAGTCCTGATGCCCGAAAGCAATTTCGCCAAGGTCCTGACTGAAGTGCTGGACAACGCCTTCCGTTTCTCGCCCCCGGACACCCTCGTGCGTGTAAGCGCCCGCAAGACCAGCGTGGGGTTCGTCGTCGAAGTCCGGGACCATGGGCCGGGCATGCGCCGGAACCAGATCCGGCGCGTGTTCAACTCGGCCAGGTTTCAGCTCGAGGGTTGCGCCAGGCCGCCACAGCGCCTGGGGCTGTACCTGGCACGCAAAATCACGCAGCTCAACGAAGGGGAGTTCACCATTGGCAGCGCGCCCGGCCGCGGGACGCGCGTCACCCTCTCTGTCCCCTTGGCCGAGTCACCGTTTGGCGAGCACCGTCTCGCCACGCTGGATACCACCGTGCTGCCGCGCGGCCGAAAGTCCGACGACATCAAGGCCGCCTGAACCCCCTCTGCCCATCCGCATAAGTGGTCACCGCAACCCCACCCCTCACAGCAGCGGACTGGTCAGCTTGATCACGTTCTCGGCCAGGCGTTGCCGCAGTGGACGCTTGGCCCAGTCAGCCCGGTTTAGGCGGAAGGACCGACTCAGATACTGGTGCTGCAACGTCCGCAACGCCGCCGTGGCATGCTCGCCGTAGAAGACCAGATTCAGCTCAAAGTTCAGGTCGAACGAACGAATGTCGAAGTTCCCTGTCCCCACCAAGCCGATCGCATCATCGATGCTCATCGTCTTCGAGTGCAGCAGCCCGTGCGTATACAGCGACACCCGCACGCCGGCGTCGAGCAGGTCGCTGTAGTACGACCGGCCCGCAATTCCAACCAGCAGTTGGTCCACTCGACGCGGCACGATCACGTCCACGTCCACCCCACGCATGATCGCCACCTGCAGCGCCTCCAGGAACGGCTCGTCCGGGATGAAGTACGGAGTCGTGATGATCACGCGTTGCCGCGCCGCATACACGGCCGCCACGACGAACCTCTGGTAGTTCTCGATCGGGTAACTCGGCCCGCTCGGCAACGTCTGGACCGAAAAATCGCCCGTGATGGACGGTTCGGGAAAAACCTTGCGAGCCCCCAGCAACTCACCCGTCTCAAAATACCAGTCCAAGACAAAAACCTCCTGCAGTTCCAGGACCACCGGACCGCTCAAACGCACCATGACATCGTGCCAGGACAAGTCTTTGTGCCCGTACCCCGCATCCACGATGTTCTGCGATCCGGTGTAGGCCACGCGCCCGTCGATCACCGCCAGCTTGCGGTGGTTCCGCAGGTCCATCCGCGCCATGTGCTGCCGCAACTTCCCCACCGTCAGCATCGGCCGCATCAGGATCCCGCGGGCGGCAATCTCACGCCACTTCGTCTTGACCAGCAACCGCGACCCAACCGCGTCCACCAACAAACGGCAACGCACCCCCCGATGAGCCGCACGCCCCAGCGCGTCCAGGACCCGCTCCCCGGTCGCGTCCGGAGCAAAGATATAAAACATCAGATGCACGTGCTCTTCAGCCGCGTCGATGTCAGCCACCAACCGGTCGATCACCTCCTGCGTCCGGGACATGAAATCCGCATGATTCCCCCCGAGAATCGGCATGTGCCCCAAATGCTGCGCCAACCGCACCACCGACCGCTGCGTCGGGTCCAGTTCGGGCTGCACCACGTTGTTCTGATCCTCGAAGCGGCCGATCACCGTGCGCATCTGCCGCATCAACCGCGAATGCTGCTCGATCCGCAACCGCGGCAGTCGGTCTTCGCCGAACAGAAGGTAGAGCAACAACCCCACCCAAGGCTGGAAGAAGATGACCATCAGCCAGGCCGTGGCCGAACTCGGCCGCCGCCGATGCGTCACCACCCCCAGCATGATGAGCCGGATCAGCCACTCACTAATGATGTAGAGGATGGTCCAGGACATACAACCTGCCAAACTCAGGACCCGCTCCGCTGTGCCGTCAGCCTCGAAACCAAACGCGCTAGAAGACCACATTGCCGGCAGCATAGCTCGGGGCCCCGCCCCCGGGGCCACAGCCGGCAACGCTCCCGCCTCCTACCCTCCTACCCTCCTGCCCTCCTGCCGGCGGGCGGAGATAACGGCCTACTGACCGGACGCCTAAGACGACGCTGGCTCGCCCTGCACCGCAAAATCACAAACAATCGGCATATGGTCCGAAAGCCGAGAACTCGGGATACGGAACGCCGAGACGTGAATCTCCGGACTGTGAAGCACAAAATCGAGCTGGCGTCGCGGCCGGTGGCTCGGGTACGTTGGGAGCCGGTCGAGGTTGGCGTTTCGCAGACCTGTTGCGGCCAGGAACAGGTCCAGTTCCCGATCCCCCCACAGCGCATTGAAGTCACCCGCCACAATCATGGGCTTCTTCGACTCCTTGAACAGGTGGTACAAATCCCGGAGTTGCCGTTGCCGATGCCCCGACAGCAACGAGAGATGCACCAGAAAGATGACACATGTCTCCAACTCCAGTTCGATGACCAAACGCTTGATCCCATGATCGAAGTAGTGGAAATCCGTCGCGTGAATGTTCTGGTTCGTCAGCAGCGCATTGCCCTGCTTGCGAAACACCGGCAGACGCTGTGCGATCGACCGCCGCGAGTACTTGGACTCATACACGTGGTCGAAGCCCAGTGCCTCGGCAATCTGTACCGCCTGACTCCTCAGCCGCGACCGGTATGACCCGCCGTCAACTTCGATCAGCCCCACAATGTCCGGATGCTCCGAACGCAGAAACTCAGTGATCCGGCTCAAGTTCCGCCCCGTAAACTTCAGGTAGCCGCTGAACGGCAACGGCAAACGGAAATGCCAGTTTGCGCCCGTCCCATACCGGATATTGTACAGCACCAACCGCATGCCTATACAGATACCGGCATCTGCGCACTTCGCAAGGGACACCCGGGTGTCTTGCCGGAGCAAGGCCAGGCACGGAATACACGCCC
>Ga0156402_1297_pt1 | contig 48294 bp, 35 predicted proteins | sample RifOxyA3_FD_108045 | JGI IMG/M metagenome (GOLD analysis project Ga0156402, IMG submission 108045) | Lentisphaerae bacterium RIFOXYA12_64_32 | reverse complement strand
TGGCGCCCGAGGACTACGACAACGTGGTGGCGGCGCTGGTGTTCGCAGGCACGGCTGGCGAGACGCAGACGTTCACGGTGGCGACGCTGGACGACGCGGTTCGTGAGTCCGCGGAGACGTTCACGGTGACGTTGGATGCGGTGAGCGCGCTGGTGACGGACACGGACACGGCGACGGGCACGATCACGGACAACGACACGGCGGCGGTGACGGTCGAGGACGTGAGCGCGATTGAGGGCGTGGGCCTGCTGTTCACGGTGACTTTGGACAATGCGGTCCAGGGCGGGACGAATGTGAACGTGACGCTGGCTGGCGGGACGGCCACGGGCGGCGCGGCGCCGCTGGTGGCGCCCGAGGACTACGACAACGTGGTGGCGGCGCTGGTGTTCGCAGGCACGGCTGGCGAGACGCAGACGTTCACGGTGGCGACGCTGGACGACGCGGCTGTGGAGGGTTCGGAGACGTTCACGGTGACGTTGGATGCGGTGAACGCGCTGGTGACGGACACGGACACGGCGACGGGCACGATCACGGACAACGACACGGCGACGATCACGGTGGACAGTCCGGCGGGTGTGGTGGAAGGGAACACGATTACGTTCACGATCAGCGTGGACAACGCGGTGGCGGGCGGGTTCTCGGTCACCACGTCGTACACGAATGTGACCGCAACGGGCGGGACGGACTATGACAACACGGCGGACGTGGTGAACTTCCTCGGAACGGCGGGCGAGACGCAGACCTTCACCGTGAGCACGACGGATGATGCGACCATTGAGCCCACCGAGACATTCACCGTATCGCTGACACCGTCGAACCTGGCCATTGTGCACACGGACACGGGTACGGGCACGATCCTGGACAACGACACGATTGTCGACTTGGGCGATGCCGAGGCGCGCGAGTTCAACTGGTTCACGCTGGACGTGAATGTGGGCGTGATGGTGCCGCTGCAGGCGCTGTACTTCGAGGTGTCGTACTCGGCGGCGGACGTCGCGTTCCTGGACGACCTGAGCACGGCGGTGACACGCGACGCGACCACGGGCCGGATCGCCGCCGACGCGGTGGTGGACTGGGCCGATGACGGTGCCGGCACGGCGTACGTGTGGATCGAGAGTGTGACGGGGCAACCGCTGAACGCGGCCATCACCGGCGCGGCGAGCATCAGCCGGGTCGCGACCCTGCAGTTCCGGCTCAATCGCGATGCTTCGGACAGTGTGGCGACGGTGACGGATGTGATCGCGATCGGGACGGATGGCTTGGACGTGACGATGGGCATGGGCGCGGGCAATATCGACATCAACAACGACATTGCGCCGCTCGATGTCGACGACAGCGGCACGGTGGACACGGACGACGGTGTGCTGGCCTACCGCGCCATGAAGTATGGCGCCATGGGTGGCGGCTTGATCCCGATCAAGCCGGCGGCCTGGGCCACCGCGAAGAAGAGCAACCTGCTGAGCGACGATGAAATCATCGCCAGGACCATGGCGTTGGGTGCAGCGCTGAATGTGGACGCACTGAACGGTGTCCTGGCCGACCAGGACGGCGTGTACATTTACCGGCACCTGCTCTTCTACGACGCGTCGGGCAATCCGACCCCGGCGCAGACGGTGCCGGCCTCGCACACGCAGACCACGTCGCTGATCGTCAACGGCAACATCCGTCCGGCACTGACGACCAAGGCGGCCGACGCCACGTTCGCGCTGGTTGGGCGCACGGAGGCTACGACGGCGTTGCTCGAGATCCAGTACAACGAAACACTGCGGCGCGACACGGTGCCTGCCACACCGCCGCCGAAGGAGCCGCTGGTGCTGAGCGCGAACCTGGCCGGGGTGCCGATTATCACGCGCGTGCAGGGCACGGTGTCCGGCGTTGTGACCGGCGGCTGCACGTTCACGATGGATGCGAATGCGCGGTTGATTTCGATCATACCCGGTGCAGCCTTCACCTCCGGTGAGACGGTGTCGGTGGACATCGACGAGACGACGTTGGAGGATGTCGACGGGAACGTGGGCGCCACGAATCCGCAGACGATCAACATCGTGGTTCCGTAACCCAGGTCGACGAACGACGTTCGGGTGTTTGTACCCAGAAGGGGGTGCCCTCGGCAGGCGACTGCCGCTGTGCACCCCCTTTTTTAGTGGCGCGGGACCTCCGGGACCGCAGCAGGGTGCCTCGGGGCCGTCTCGGCCCGAGGCTCTCTCCCGGCATCCGTCGTCGCGCGAGCAACTTCCGCCGTCGCTCTGGCTCCGGCGGACATGTCTCGCCGGACAGAGCCGACCGGCGCACCCCGCTTCGGTGCGGGACGCGCCGAGCCACCGCGCTCAATCGCGTCCCGGCCGGGTACGACATTTCTCCGCGCGGGTGAATTTACCCGCACAGGTCGTTTTTCCGTGAGGTCTGGAGTACCCTTGGTCACCGATAACGAAAATTGACATGGTTCGACATTGACGGTACATTCGTGCGAGGTGAAGGAGCCTGTGGAAGGACCAGACCATGAATGTGTCGTTGACCGCTGAGCTTGAGACGTGGGTTCAGGACCGGGTGCGCAGTGGGCTGTATCAGTCGGCTAGCGAGGTTGTGCGCGACAGTCTGCGACTGCTGCGCGAGCGCGACATACAGCGGCAGCGGGTGCTGGAGGAGCTGCGTGGCGAGATCGCGGTCGGTGTTGAGCAACTCGGCCGCGGTGCCTGCCGCGAACTGACGCCCGCGCTGGTCGAGGAGGTGAAACGGTCCGGACGCGAGGCGCTGAACATGGCGTCGGGGGTGGCGCCGTGAGGTTGGTGGTTTCTGATGCAGCGCGTGCGGACCTGATCGGTATCTGGGCCTACATCGCGCGGCACAATCCAGCCGCGGCTGACGCGTTCCTCGATCGGCTGTATGCGCAATGCCAGCAGCTTGCGGGCGTGCCCGGTCTGGGACGCACCCGCGATGAGTTGCTGCCGGGCCTGCGGAGTCTTCCCGTTGCGCGGTACGTGATTTTCTACCGCGTGACCGGCGAGGCGCTCGAGATCGCCCGAGTGCTCAGTGCGTACCGAGACATCGACGCGCTGTTCTGAGAAGGTTGGAGTCGACAGGTGAATCGCATGCGGTTACACAGTGAAAAGTCGCTGGTTATGGCCGTACTGGCGGCGGTCGCCTGCTGCTGTGCACCGGGTGCGCGCGCCACGACCACGGTGCAGACGGGTGACCACGTCGCGGCCGTGGACGGGCAGTTCACCGTCGCGGTGAACATCAACTGCACGGCGAACTTGTCCGAATTGACGCTTCGCGTGCAGTTCGACACGAGTGTTGTCGAGATTGTCCCGAACTCGCTGGTCAAGGGACCGCGCGCCCGCCCGGTCGCTGACTTGGCGATGGAGTTGGGCGACTCGGTCGTTGCCTTCATTGACGGGGATGTGGGGCAGGGGACGGTGGTAGCGGCAGGTTCGGGTGTCCTATTCTCCTTTGACCTCCGTGCCAAGGCCGCAGGGGTTACTCCGCTATCCTATCCATCTCTGGTCGCGAAGAAGACCGATGGCTTGCCGGACAGCCTGAATCCGGTTCCCGGTTCCGTCACCGTTCACATTCCCGGCAGCGCGCCCACGGTGACGGTGGACCAGGCGGGCGCGCAGGCGGACCCGGCGAACAACATTCCGGTGCTGTTCGACGTACTGTTCAGCGAGCCGGTGACTGGGTTCGACGTGTCCGATGTGAGCCTGGGCGGCACGGCGACGGGGGTCACGCTGGCCATCACTGGGGCGGGGATGCAGTACCAGCTCCAGGTGACCGGGGTCGGGGGGGACGGGACGATCATCCCCTCGATTCCCGCCGACAGCGTGCTGGACCCTGGCGGCGAGGCCAACCTGGCGTCGACCAGCACGGACAACACGGTCACGTACGATCACGGGTTGCCGAGTGTGCAGATCACGCCATCCGGTACCGCGACGCGGTTCGCACCCATCCCGTTCACGCTCACGTTCACGGAAGCCGTTTCCGGGTTGGCCGAAGGCGACCTGGCGATCGGGAACGGTACGGTGGTGGCCGACTCGTTGCACAGCGATGACGGCCTGATCTACACGGTTTCGGTCAACCCCACAGCCGAGGGTGCGGTGACGTTCCGCGTGCCGGTTGGTTCCGCCGTCGACGCGGCCGGGAATGGCAACGCGGACTCGGGCACCGCGACGGTGACGTACGACATCACGCCGCCCGAGGTGGCCATTGGCGCGCCGTCGCCGTCAGCCACGAACGCCGGGCCGGTGTCGTTTGCGATCACCTGCACCGGGGCTCAACTCGTTACGCTGTCCACGAACGATCTGACGCTGATCAAGACCGGCACGGCCAACGCGCAGGTGGACCTGAGCGGGTCCGGTTCGACGACGCGGACCGTGACTCTGTCCAGTATTGTGGGCGAGGGCACGCTGGCGATCCAGATCGCCGCCGGAACGGCCTCAGACGCAGCCGGGAACGTGGCGTTGGGCGTCGGACCGAGCGCCAGCGTCAGTGTCGACAAGACGCCGCCGAGCGTGGCTCTGGTCGTGGGCGGGTTGGACGCTGAGAACGGGTTCCCGGTCGCGGTCCGGGCGGTGTTCAGCGAGGCGGTGATCGGGCTGCAGCTCGGGGACGTTACGGTGATCGGCGGCAGCGCCTCGAATCTGCAGGCGGACGTGGGCGGCGACCCGAAGGTGTACCAGTTCGACGTGACGCCGGCGAGTCCGGGCGGCGCGGTGACCGTGAGTCTGCCGGGCGGCGCGGTGACGGACCCGGCGGGGAACGAATGCGCGGGCGCACCCGAGACCATCGAGGCCGGGCCGTTTTTCAAGCTTTCGGTGCCGTCCGGGTTCGTGACCAGCCTGCTGTTCGGGATGATCACGGGCGCCACCGACGGCGTGAACGTCGGCCTTGATGTACCGGCGCCAGACCTGGGCAGCAGTCCACTGGGCTATGCGCGGTTCGTGACCGAGGACGGGCTGCAGGAATTGACGGCGGACATCCGCGGGCCCGGCCCGGTTGACCCGCGGCGCTGGTGGCTGCGCGTCGACGTGCCGGCAAGTCGGGGCGTGCTGCAGATGAGTTGGAACGCGGCAGCGTTTGCGACCGGGGCTGGGGCGAAACTCTTGTACTTGCAGGAGTTGTTGGGTGAGAGCCCGATCGGGATGCCTTTGGACATGACTGTGTTCTTCACGAACAGCACGTATGCGGACACCGCATACGAGATCGCACTGGGTACGGTGGTAACCGCGCCGCGGTTGACGCTGGCGGCAGGCTGGAACCTGGTCGGGATCCCGGTGATGACGGCCGGAGACGTGCTGAAGAACGATGCGGACCAGGCGCTGGCGATCCGGCCGGTTTGGTACGCGTATTGCGGCGCCTTTCAGAAGGTGGCGGCGAATGCGCCGTTGAACCCGGAGCGGGGCGCGTGGGTGTACTCGCCCGCCGGCGGCACGTCGCGAGAGGTGACCGGGATTCGCCCGGACGCGTTGATCCTGCTCACGACGGGCTGGAACCTGATCGCACCGGTGTCGAACATTGTGTTGCCGAAAAACGCGGCGTTCTACGGTCCGGCCTGGTCCTGGGACACGGGGACGCACCAGTACAAGCCGGCGTGGCCGGGCGAGGTGCTGGAAGCGGGGAAAGGGTACTTCATCCAAGTGACATCCGGCGAGGTGTGGCTCGACACCGGGCCGTAGGCGGGCTGTGGTTCTGGCAGTGGCGCGGGACCTCCGGGACCGCAGTAGGGTGCTCGGGGCCGTCTCGGCCCGAGTCCCTCGGCCGGACCTGATCGCGAAATTCCGGTTGAACTCCGCGATTCGGGGGATATAGTAGAGACTTTCGTGTGAATTTTGGGGATAGCGTAGTCATAGAGTCATTAGGAAAGGTGCACACGCATGAAGTCAGAATTGCGCAAGATGTTGACCGTCGCGTTGGGCGTGGGGTTGCTGGCTGGGGCGACGCCGTGGGCGTCGGCGCAGGCGAAGGACGCGAAAGCGGCCGAGAAGCAGGTTCAGGTCGTGGACGACAAGGCCAAGGCCGGCGACGAAGGCGCCGTGAAGGAAGTCGAAGACAAGCTGTTGAAGCTGACCTCGCTCGAGGACGCTTTTGCCAAGGCCATGCGGAACCGCGAACTGCTGCGGCGTTTCATCGTCCAGGAGAACGCGAAGCTCACTGAAGCCGCCAACGAGGAAGGCAAGGCGGAGATCCAGAAGAACCTCGACGAAGGCAAGAAGCGGCTCCAGACCATCGTTATCGCCATGGACATCGTGTTCGGCATCGGGAACCGTCGCGACTACGAGTACAACAACGTGACCTCCACGGTGTACCTGAAGGTCGGGACGGTCGAAGAGGCGTTTGCCCGCTCCGTTCGCACGCGCGATGCCTTGGCGAAGTTCGTCGGCGAACAGGAGAAACTCGCGGAAACCGAGAAGGACGAGGCGAAGAAGACGGAAATCAACGGCAAGATCGAGACCGCCAAGCGCCAGCACCAGATCGTGGCGGCTGCCCTGCAGGTGATTTTCGGCGTCACGCCGCAGCGCAACTACCTGTATGACCCGAAGGAAGCAACCCTGTATCTGAAGGTCACGGAAACCGAGGCGGAGAAGGTCAAGGCGCAGTTGCTGAAGCTGCAGGAAGAGCGCGCCGAGAAGGAAAAGGCCGACAAGGCGGCTGCCGAGAAGAAGTAACGCACCGTCACAGAGACGGTTGCGTTTCTGATTGTACCCGGCCCGGACGGTGTAAAGCCCGTCCGGGCCGTTTGTTTTGTGCCAGGCATGCGGTACGCCGTCCGGGGTGCGGTCCCATGAAACTGAATGGGCCCGGGAGCCCGCGAGGACGCGGGCGCTCCAAAGTCAGCCCCCCGCGCCAGTCCCTGGAGCGCCCGCGTCCTCGCGGGCTCCGGAAGCGTCGTCGCCAGTTTCACCTTGGTATGCCCGTGCGGTACGCCGTCCGGGGGGCGCTGACGCTTCACCTCCACGCCGGGGGGGGCGGCCTGAGGACAGGCCGCCCCTACTTGGTGTGCGCGGAGGCGTGGCCTTTCGAGACGCGGCGCCGGATCTTGAAACAGCCCTGCTCTTGCTTTCGCCCCACTTGCGAAGCACGGATGAGCGGCTATCTTTTGGGCTTACGTTGCGCTGACAGATAAAAGTCTGAAATACAGGCCTGGGCGCAGGGCACCCGGGGGGGGTGTCCCGGTTTGGGGCATTCAAAGGCGCGCAGCCACTGAGTGCGCGCCTGCGTGGGCGTACGAGCAGGGTCCACGTTTCAGGGAACCACAGTCGCGCCCCGGGGTCTAATATTAGGGTGTGACGGCGAGGTACATGAAAGAGGAAACCAGTCGCAGACCGGAACGACTCGGGTGGCTTGCCGCCGCTATCGGCGTGCTGCTCCTCGTGTCGACCACCGTACTGGCCAACGTGGGCTTTTGCACTGCGTTGACGCCGGCTGCGGTGGCCAGTGCCGTGCTGGTGCTGCTCTCCCTGGTGTCCGGCGTGCGCATGCGTCTGGCGCGGCGCCAAGCGGAGGAGGAGGCGCAGGTCGAGGAGTACCGCCGCGAGCACGCGGGTACGGAGCTGTTCGAGGACTCCGACGAGGCCGTCAAGCTGGCGGCGCGGGCCAGCCGGAACTTCGTGAAGTTCTTTGTGCCTGGCGTGACATTGCTGCTGGGTGTCGGGGTTCTGGCGTTCGGCCTCCTGCTGCTGCACCGGTGGAACGCAGCGCTGGCGTTTCCGGCCGCGGCGCAGCCGTTGCGGCACGCGGTGCTGGCGCTGGGGCTGGCTTTGGGCGCGGTCGTCGCCGGCAGCTACTATGTCGGGGTGTCGCGCGAGACCGGCTGCCGATGGCTGCGACCGACCGGCGCCTGGATGTTCTCTGTGGCACTGCTGATGCTCGGCGGCGCTGCGGTGCTGCTGTGCGAGCACTCCCACGTGCAGATCGAGCGGCTGGACGTGCGGGTGGCGAAAGTAGCCCTGGGACTGCTGCTGCTGCTGGGTGTCGAACAGATCGTGGAGTTTGTGATCGAGTTCTACCGGCCGCGCACGCCCGGGGAAGAAGAGCAGCCGCTGTACGAGAGCCGGATCCTGGCCCTGTTCACCGAGCCGGGCGGCGTGGCGCGTAACGTGGCGACGTCGCTGGATTACCAGTTCGGGTTTAAGGTTTCGGAGGTCTGGTTCTATCGGTTCCTGGAGCGGACCTTGATGCCGTTCGGCGTGGTCATGCTCGTCCTGATGTGGTTGCTGACCTGTATTGTGGTGGTGAACCCGGAAGAGAACGGGATTCGCGAGCTGTTCGGGCGCGTCGTGACTCGTGAGCCGTTGCGGCCCGGTATCTACTTCAAGCTGCCGTCCCCGTTCGCGCGCATATTCAAGTTCCGTGTCGAGCGCGTTCAGGAGATCCCGATCGGTTACGTGCCTCCGGGCAGTGGCAAGGACGCCGGCCCCGAAGACCCGATGATGGCCGAAATGCAGGGCGACATGACGGAGCGTGTTCTGGTCTGGAGCAAGTACCACGCCAAGGACGAGACGGACTTCATCGTGGCCAGCACGCCGGAGATTGCCGACGTGGACATCGAGCAGCCGGACGCGCGCGGCAGCCTGCCGGTCACCGTGTACTTCATGGCGGCCAGCATTCCGCTGTACTTCAAGGTGACCGACCTGTATGCCTACGCCTACGGGCACCGTGACGCGCTGAAGACGCTGGAGGAACTCGCGACCCGCGAGGTCGTCCGCTACCTCGCCAATGTTGATTTCTTCGCCATCCTGACCAAGGGCCGAGCCGACGGCAGTTCGGAGCTGCAGCGGCGGATCCAGACGGCGGCTGATGAGAGAGAGTTGGGGATCGAGGTCGTGTTTGTCGGACTGGAGGGGCTGCACCCGCCGGTGCGTGTCGGGCAGTTCTTCGACGAGGTGGTGGGGGCCATGGAGGAGAAGCACGAGCGCACGTTGAGAGGCGAGGAATACGCGATCCAGAAAGGGCCGGCGGCGGAGGGTGAGGCGTTGACCAAGATCACCCAGGCCAAGGGCTATGCCCTTAACCGTGTGCGAGTGGCGGAAGCGGAAGCGGACCGGTTCGGAAAGCAGTTGATGGCGTACGAGGCGTCCCCGAAGCTGTTCGTACTGGGCAGTTTCCTGGACGTCCTGGAGCAAGAGGGCGCGCACGTTCGCAAGTACGTGGTCGCCACCACGAAGGGCAGTGAGGTGTTTGTTATCGACCTGCAGAAGAAGATGCGGCCGGACCTGCTCGACCTGGATCTGGAGCGGAAGGAATAGCGGGAATCGGAGGTCGGAACGGGGCGAAGGCTGGATCGGCTGGAGCGCCCGCGTCCTCGCGGGCAATCCCGGATAGATAGGTGTGCAGGTGCGTGAAGCGTGAAGAGGAACGTGAGTGGGTGAGTGGGTGAGTGAGGCGAGTGAGGCGAGATGTTTGCCTCTCGACACTCGGTCCCCGACCCTCAACGCCCGGGTATCGGTTGCGGAGGTTTTCGAGTTATGAACGGCAATCGGACTTACATGCAGCACTGGCCGGTGATCGCATTGGCCTTGCTGGTGTGCGCTATCTTTGTTGCGGCGCTGATCGCGTTTGAGGTCAAGGAGACGGAGTACGCCGTGGTGCTGCGGTTTGGCAAACCCCGAATCGAGTCGGGTGAAACGGTGAAGACGTACACTCCGGGGCTGCACCTGAAATGGCCGTACCCGATCGAGACGGTCTGGCGTCACGACAATCGGCTGCAGTGCTACGAGTTGCGGAAGGGGCAGGTCGAGCAGGTACAGACGGCGGACGACTACCAGATCATTGTCACCACGTTTGTGCTGTGGAAGGTTGGGGAGCCGGGGCTGTTTCTGAAGCGGGTCGGCACGGCGGAGGAAGCGGAGAAGAAGCTGGACGATGTGATTCGCAACAGCCGCAACATTGTGATTGGCCGTCGCAATCTCACCGAGTTCATCAATGTGGACGCCAAGCAGGTCAAGATCCCTGAGATCGAGACGGAGATCCTGCTGCTTGCCAAGGAAGTGGCTCTGACGCGGTACGGGATTGACGTGCAGCACCTGGGGTTCAAGCACCTCGGGTTCCCGGAAGCCGTTTCCACCAAGGTCTTTGCGCGAATGAAAGCGGAGCGCAACCGGAAGTCCGAGAAATATCGGGCCGAAGGCAAGCGTGACGCGCAGCGGATCCGTGCAGAGGCTGACCTGGCTGCAAGCGAAAAACTAACCACGGCGGAAGCTGACGCGAAACGGATCCGAGCCGAGGGTGACCGGAACGCGGCGGAATACTATGCGGTGTTCCGCAGCAATCCGGAACTGGCCGCGTTCCTGCGCAAGCTGGATTCGTTGCGCGAATCGCTCTCCGAGAAGACGACGTTGATTCTGGACACGAATACGCCGCCGTTTGACCTGTTGCAGCCGGGCGCGACTCTGTTGGAAAAGGGCGTCACGGCACCGGGCCGGGGCGGCGCCGTGGATGGGAGAGAGCGGAAATGACCGAAGGCCGGCCAAAGCCGGACGTGAAGGCTGAGAGCGTGGGACAGGGCGTGCAGGCCCTGGTCCGCACGTTCCACGTTCTGTTCTTCCTGCTGCGCCTGCTCATTGTGGTGATCCTTGCCTACCTGGTGTTCAGCGGCGTGTTCTACGTGCGCGAACATGAAGCCGCGATGCTGTTCCGGTTCGGCGAACTGACCAAGACGGACGGCAAGGACATCCTCACGAGCGGCAAGTACTACTGGGCCTGGCCGTACCCGATCGACCGGGTCGAACGCATCCCGGCGCAGAGGTCCATCACGTTGACGACGCCGGCGTTCTGGCCGACCCAGAACCCGAACCAGTTGGAGGCGCCAAAGCCGAACCCGGAGGCAGAGGGCCAGGCGTTGCGTCCCGGCGACGGCGGGTACGTGGTGACGGGTGATGCGAACATTATGCACATGTTGTGGACGGTCACCTACCGGGTCCGCGATGCCCGGCGGTATTACCTGGGGTTTTTCAGCGACGTGGCGCCGTCTGATGCGGCCATGGCACAGGCCAGGAAGGGGCCGCAACGCGGTGCCGAGGCCGTGATCGAGAGCGTGCTGGCCAATGCGGTGCTGCAGGAGGTCAGTGCGTGGTCGGTGGAGGACGTTCTGGTCCTGTCGCGCGGCAGCGTTGCCGAGGGGCAGGGGCGTGAGGGCCTCGGGCATGCCGTGGAGCGGCGCCTGCGGCTGCTGCTGGACAAACTGGACGTAGGGATCGAGGTGCAGCAGGTGAGCCTGACCGAGCCGCAGCCGCCCTTGGCCACGCAGGGGGCGTTCCGCGAGGTGGTGGATGCTGCCCAAGACTACCGCATGGAACTGGACAACGCGCAGGCCTACGAGAAACGGGTCATCACCGAGGCGGAAGGACGGTCGGCGAGGATCCTGGCGGACGCCAAGGCTTACCGGACGCGGATCGTTGAGTCCGTCAAGGCGGAATCTGCCTATTTCACCAAGATCCTCGATGAGTACGAGAAAAACCCCAAGACCATGTTGGTGGCACTCTACACGGATGTGATTCGCGATGTGTTGCGGCGCGTGGAGACCAAGTATGTGGTGCACAGTCGCGCCGACGGCCGGCAGGAGATTCGCCTGATGCTGGGCGCCGAACCCGAAAAGCCGCCCACCCCAGCGACGCCGGGTGAGGAGTGACGTGGGGGAGTGTGGGAGTGGGGGAGTGGGTGAGTGGATTGCTGGAGCGCCCGCGTCCTCGCGGGCAACCCCGCTAGATAGGTGTGCAGGTGCGTGAGGCGTGAAGAGGAACGTGTGTGTGAGTGAGTGGATTGCTGGAGCGCCCGCGTCCTCGCGGGCAATTCGCGTCGATTAGGTGTACAAGTGCGTGAGGCAGAGAAGCACGAGCAAGAAGGCTATCGGGGTGAGCACAACACGCGGCGGCCCATTCGTCCGTTGGGTCCGTCTTCTCTCCCCCCGGACACCCCTTGAACCTCTGAACCTTTGAACCCTTAAACCCCTGAACCCTTAAACCCCTGAACCCTTAAACCCCTGAACCATGGTACCTGAAACAGCCCAGGACAGAGTGCACGCGGAGCACCGCGCGAGTTGCGGTTGTGCCGCCTGCGGCCATGAGCACCACGAGAGCGTTCGGCTCGGGTGGGCGTTCCTGGGCGGCATTCTGGTGCTGAATTCCTATGTGGCGAAGTCGTTCCTGTCCCGGTACATCGACCCGTTTGCCATTGATCTGAGCGCCATTGTGGGCGCGTTGGTGTTGGGGCTGCCGATCTTCTGGTCGGCGGTCAAGGATCTGGCGCGCGGCCGGGTGTACATGAACGAACTGGTCGCCCTGGCGCTGCTGGCGGCGTTTGCGCATCGCGACTACCGCACGGCAGGCGCCGTGGCCTTCTTCATGCTCATCACGATCACGATCGAGCGGCGTACGGCGATCGGGGCCGAGGCGTCGATCGAGGCGCTGATCCGGCTCACGCCCCGGCGAGCGCGACGGTTGCGGGACGGGGTGGAGGAAGAAGTCGAGGCGCTGGAACTGCAGGTTGGGGACCTTTGCCGGGTCCGGCCGGGGGAGAACTTCCCGGCGGACGGGACGGTGGTCAGCGGCACCAGCACGGTGAATCAGGCCTCGATCACCGGCGAGTCCCTTCCCGTGGACAAGAAGGTGGATTCCGAGGTCTACGCGGGCACGCAGAACCTGACCGGCCTGATGGACGTACGGGTGACGCGCGTCGGCACCGACACGACGCTGGGCAAAGTCCGGGACCTGATCGTGGCGGCGGAGAAGTCGAAGCTGCCGATCATGCGCATGATCGATCAGTACGTGGTGTACTACACGCCGACCGTGCTGATGATCGCCGCATTGGTGTGGTTTTTCACGCGCGACCTGAACCGGGTCATTGCGGTGCTGGTCATGTCGTGTCCCTGTGCACTGGTCATTGCGACGCCATCCGCCGTGATCGCCGCGATTGCCGCCGCGGCGCGGCTGGGGATCCTGATCAAGGATGTGTCGCACATCGAACTGGCGGCCAAGCTGCGGGCCATGGTGTTCGACAAGACCGGGACGTTGACCGAAGGTGTGCTCGAGGTGGCGCGGCTGCAGCCGGCGCCGGGTGTGGAACTGGCGGAACTGCTGCAGACGGCGACGTCGACCGAGGCCAACAGCAATCATCCGGCGGCGCAGGCCATGCGGCGTCTGGCCAAGGAGGCGGGGGTACGCTGGGAGGACCCGGTGGACTACACCGAGGTGGCCGGGCAAGGCGTGGTGGCGAAGTTTGGCGCGGACACGTGCCGCGTCGGGCGGGAAACCTGGCTGGGCGAGTGCGGGCTGGATGTCCGCGCCATGGCCGACGCGCTGGCGGGCGCCGATACAGCCGGGATGAGTATCGTGTTCGTGGCTCGTAATGATCGGGTTCTGGGTTGGGTCGGGTTGCGCGATGCCATCCGGTCGGCGGCCAAGGAGGCGGTCCGTCAGGTGAAGGATCTCGGGATCCGGCGCTGCTGCATGTTCACGGGCGACAACCCGGCTGTGGCCGAAATGGTAGCCCAGAAAGTCGGAATCGCAAAGGGCGATGTTCGCGCGGGCTGCCTGCCCGGCGAAAAGGTGGCGTTTGTCGAGGAGCTGAAAGGGGAAGGATTGGTCGCGGTGGTCGGCGACGGTGTGAACGACGCCCCGGCGCTGGCGGCGGGTGACGTGGGTATTGCCATGGGGGCGATCGGCAGTGATGTGGCGGTGCAGAGCGCGTCCATCGCCCTGATGAACAATGATCTGCGGCGGATTCCGTTCCTGATCCATCTCTCTCGCCGCGCCCGTCTGGTGATGAACCAGAACCTGCTGGTGGGGTTGGTGTTTATTCTTGGCGGGCTGTACTTCTCAACCATTGGCGTGGTCTCCCCGGTCGTGGCCGCCGTCCTGCACAGCGTCGGATCGTTGGTCATCATCTTCAACAGCGCCCGACTCGTGCGCGCGGGTGAGCACCTGGAAAGCCTGCCGCCGTCCAGGTAAGCACGGAGCACGGAGCACGGAGGCAAGGGGCAAACAGAGGGCAGGGGCGGAGGGATGAGGCGGAAATGTGAGTGGGTTGCTGGAGCGCCCGCGTCCTCGCGGGCAACTCGCGTCGATAAGGTGTATGAGTGCGTGCGGCAAAGAAGCACGCAGGGAGCAAGGAAGCCCATTGGGGTGAGCACAACGTGCGGCGGCCTATTCGTCCGTTGGGTCCGTTCAGCCGCCGCCGCATGCCTCCCCTGAACCCCGCCGCGACACAGGAATCCGGGCATGGTTGCGCCAATTGAGAACAAAGACGGGCTGGTCATCGAAGCCGCTGGGTTGACCAAAGTCTTCAAGGACTTCTGGGGCCGGCCCAAGGCGCGTGCGGTCAACGGGATCGATCTGAACATCCGGCGTGGCCAGGTGTTCGGGCTGCTTGGCCCCAACGGATCGGGCAAGTCGACCACGGTAAAAATGATTCTGGGGTTGCTCTATCCCACGCGCGGCACGCTGAAAGTATTGGGCGAATCGCCGCAGGACGTGGCCATCAAGCGCCGGATCGGGTACCTGCCCGAAGAGTCATACCTGTACCGGTATCTGACGGCGGCCGAGACGCTGGACTTCTTTGGCTCGCTGTTCGGGTTGGTGCCGGCAGAGCGACGGCAGCGCACGGATCAGCTTCTGGACATGGTCGGGTTGGCGAACTCGCGGAACCGGCCGGTGGGAGAGTTCTCCAAGGGCATGCAGCGGCGCATCGGGATGGGGCAGGCACTGATCAACGATCCGGATCTGGTCATTCTTGACGAGCCGACGTCCGGCTTGGATCCGATCGGGTGCCGTGAAGTCAAGGATGTCATCCGCCTGATCGCCTCGCGCGGCAAGACCGTGGTCCTCTGCAGTCATCTGTTGTCGGATGTGGAAGATGTGTGCGACGAGGTGGCTGTGCTTTACGGTGGCAAGATCCGGGTGGAGGGGCCGTTGAAGGAGATCTTGGCGGTGCATGACCGGACGCGCATCGAGGGACCGCGCCTTGACCCGGCGGTGGTCGAAGACGTTCTGGCCCTGCTGCGCTCGCGAGTTCCCGGAGCGGAGGTCCGCGTGGACCATCCGCGCATGACGCTGGAGAACTTCTTCCTGGACGTGGTCCGCAGGGCCAAGGAAGCGAGTGTGGAGACGGCCGGGGCGCAGGCGGGCGGTCAGATCGCCGGCTATCTGCGTGGGCAGGACAATGATCAGGTTGCCGCCACCGCCGCGGTTCTGGCAGCGTTGAATCGGGACGCGGTTCCCGCCGCTTCGGGCTCGGCTGCGGACGCGAAGGCTGAGGGCGATCAGGGTGCACCGGTTCCAGCCGTAGTGGACACGACCAAGCTGGCCGGGCTCACCGGAGTCCCGGCCCAGATGGCTCCCGCCACGGCAGCGGACGTTGCAGATTCCACGGCTGCCGCGGCACCCAAGGTCACGGACGCCGAGGCCAGCAAGCGACTGGCCGAATTGCTGGGTGGCGAAGGGGCCGGAGACAAAGGGAAGAAGAAAGAGAACAAATGAAGACCGCACAGACGCAGGTTCCCCAGCCCCCGACTCGGGCACCCGCCGGACACGACAAGAGCGCGGCTGCCGTGGTGGGAAGCTTCCTCTCTCGCAAGTGGCAGCAGATTCAGGCTGTTTGCTGGGTGCTGGTGGCCCTCCTGGTAATTGGCGTGGCGATTGCCGTGGTGCGGCAGTGGCGTCAGGCCAAGATTGGCCAGGGGTTTGCCGAGGTGAAGAAGGCCGACACGGTCGAGACGCTTGACGTCATTGCCGAGGCGCAGGCGGGGACGCGCGTCGGGGAACTCGCGAGTCTGAAGACCGCTCATCGCCTTTACGAAGAAGGCAAGTACGAACAGGCGGCGGCCCGGTTCGCGCAGTTCACTCAGAAGTACCCTGACAGTCCCGCGGCGACGGGCGCAAGGCTCGGAGAAGCCTACGCGCTGGAAACGGCAGGGAAGCAGAAGGAAGCAGGACAGCAATTCGCGGCGATCGCAAAGCTTGGCGGTGACAGCGCTGGGGCGCGGGATGCCATGTGCGGAGCGGCGCGTTGCGCTCTGGCCCAGGGGCTGTTGGGGGAAGCAGAGACGTGGTACAAGCAAGCCAAGGACCTGCCGGACACCAGTCCAATGGACAAGGACCGCATTGAGCAGGCGCTGAAAGACCTCGCGGCGAAGCGTGCTGCGAATCCGGTCGCCGCGGCAGCGACAGAAGGTGTCGTCCCCGCGGCAGCAACCGAACCGGTCAAGCCGGACGGCGATGCGGCCGCTACTCCACCCGCCAGCGCGAAGTGAACCCCAGCAGGTTGCGGCGGAACGCCGGCAGGTCGTGGACCGGGTCGAAGTGATGGCTGGGGCCTTCGTCCCTTAGTATCTTCATGAGGGCGTCAAACTCCCGCAACGTCGACAGATGACTCATGGCATTCCTCCGTGCGCGACGGTAGCCGCGACCGCAGAGGTAGGCCAGAATGATCTTGCGGGCATTTCGAATTCCGACCTCTTCCCCGGAGTATTCGACCATCATCCGCACGTGTGTCTCGATCACCGCACAAACCTCCTCGTGCGGTGGCGGTCTGGTGTCCCCAGTCAGCAGTTCGCGGTAGATCCAGGGGTTGCCGATGGCGCCGCGCGCCACCATGACTCCGGGGCAGCCGGTCAGGTCGCGGATCTCGCGTGCCGTGGTCAGGTCAAAAACACCGCCATTGGCGATGACCGGGATTCGCAGCGCCTCCTGGACGGCGCGGACCACAAGCACGGCGACCGGGCCGGAGTAGACTTGCTCCCAGACTCGGCCGTGCACAGTCAGCCCAGCGGCTCCGGCGTCCTGGAGCTTCAGGGCCAGGCGGACCGTGGGGGCCGGGTCGGTTGGGGACTGAACCCGAATCTTCGCCGTCACCGGGCAACGGCACGCGGCGACGAGGGCGTCCAGGCACTTTGCGGCCAGGTCTGACTGCGCGCCCAGCGCTGCGCCGGCGCCGCGCCGCGTCACCTTGGGCACCGGGCAGCCGAGGTTGAGGTCGACCACGTCGAATTCGTGCGGCGCCAGCATTCCGGCGGCCCGAGTCAAGGTTTCGGGGCAGCTTGCCAGAAGTTGAACACCGAGCCAAGGCTCGTCAGCAGCGCGCTGCAGAATGCCCGTGCTGCGTGCGCTACCGAAGAGCAGAGACCCCGCGTCGACCAAGGGTGTGAAAGCCCTGACACAGCCTTGGCCGCGGCATGCGTGGCGGAAGGCCGGATCGGTGTAGCCCGACAGGGGGGCAAGTACGACGTTCTCAGCGGCGAAGAGGGTGGTGGCCATCGGGGTAACTGCTCAGGGCGGCCATCTGGCCTCGTTCCCTGCCGGGCATCAGCCCCCTCTGCGGCTGCGCAAGCGGCCCTTCTTGAGGAAGCCGTCGTAGTGCCGCGACAGGAGGTGCGCCTCGACCTGGCGCAGCGTGTCGAGCATGACGCCCACCATGATCAGCAGGCTGGTGCCGCCAAAGAACTGGGCGATCATGTACGGCACACCGAACCGGTTGGCCATGACCATGGGTAACACAGCCAGTGCGGAGAGGAAGAGCGCGCCGGCAAAGGTGATCAGGGTCATGGTGCGGTCCAGGTATTCGGCCGTCGGCTGGCCGGGACGGATGCCCGGAATGTAACCAGCGCGCTTCTGCAGGTCATCCGCGATCTGGATGGGGTTGAACTGGTTCGCGACCCAGAAATAGGAGAACAGCATGATCATGATCGCGTACCACATCATATACCAGCCGGTCCCGTACTGGAAGAAGCGTCCCCAGCCTTGCATCCGCGTATAGGGAATCCACTGCAGGATCATGCCCGGAAACATCAGGATGGCGCCGGCAAAGATAATCGGCATGACGCCCGAGTAGTTGACCCGCAACGGCATGTACGTGGTCTGTCCGGTACCCATTCCACGGCCGGACCGGGCGTACTTCACCGGCACCTTCCGGTGCGCCTGCGTCAAGGCAATGGTCGCAGCACACACGGCGAAGAACATCACCATCATCAGCATCAGATGAATGACCGTGAAATTCTGGCCCGGCGCGCCGCCGCCGGCGCGGACCAAGGTCACCATGCCCCAAATGGATTGAGGCAAGCGGTCGATGATACTGATCGTGATGATAATGGAAGCGCCGTTACCGATGCCGCGCTCACTGATCTGTTCGCCAAGCCACATGAGCAGCAGTGCTCCAGCGGTAAGAATGATCAACGTCTGAAGGGCAAACCCCATCCCGGGGTGCGTCACGGGCGCTATCCCACCCGGCAGTCCCATGCGTTCAGGATTCATCATGGTGGCGGCCAGCATGCTGCCCTGGATGATGCAGATCAGCACGGTCAGATACCGCGTCATCTGATGGATCTTCTGCCGGCCGCTCTCACCCTCGCGCTGGAGTTTTTCCAACGTCGGAATTACAGGGGTCATCAATTGCATGACGATGGAGGCCGAGATATACGGCATGATGCCCAGCGCGCCCACGGCGAATTTCTGGAGTGCGCCGCCGCTGAACATATCGAACATGTCCATCACGCCGCCGCCGGCGGATCCGGACATTTTGTGGAACAGCAGGCCAAGGGCTTTGGGGTCAACACCGGGGCAGGGCACGCTGGAGGTCAACCGACAGAGTGCGACCACGCCGAGGGTGAAGAAGATGCGGCGCCGCAATTCGGGAATCTTCAGGCAGTTCGAATAGGCTGAAAAAAACATGAAGGCCTATATCCCCTGATGGGGCACACTCCGGCAGGCACCACCGGAGCGGCCGTTGCCTCACACAACTTGGCAGACTCCGCCCGCGGCTTCGATCTTGCGCTTGGCACTGGCCGAAAACTTGTTCGCCTTGACCGTCAAGGGCTTGCCAATGTCTCCGTCCCCGAGGATTTTCAGCCCGCCATTGGCGAGTTTGCGGATCAACCCGCGCTGCTGCAACACGTCCTGGTCAACCTGATCGCTGGCGTTGAAATTCTGGTCCAAATAGCGAATGTTGACGACGCTGTAGACGGTCTGGTTCGGATTCGTGAAACCCCGTTTCGGCAGGCGGCGCAGGAAGGGTATCTGGCCACCCTCGAAGTACGGTCGGTAACCCGAGCCCGTGCGTGACCCCTGGCCCTTCTCACCACGGCCCGCGGTCCGGCCCTGCCCTGAACCGTCACCCCGACCGACCCGCTTGCGCGGCTTGCGGAGGAACGTGTTTGAAAGTTGGTGCAACTTCATCGCTCACCTCTCATGGGGTCTGAAAATCAGTTCACAGCGTCAGAGCCGTGATGTCGCGTTTCGCAAGGATCTCTTGTTTGGTCCGGAGTCGGGAGATGGCGAGCATGGTCGCCTTCACGACGTTGACGGGATTCTTGGAGCCGAGCACCTTGGAAAGGACATCGCGGACACCACACAGTTCCAACACGGAACGCACACCACCGCCGGCGATGATGCCCGTTCCGGGCGAAGCCGGCCGGATCAGCACCTTCGTGCTGCGGAACTTGGCCGTCACGGCGTGGGGGATGGTCTGGCCCCGCATCGGCACTTTGCACAGAGACTTTCGAGCCAGCTCGCTCCCCTTGCGGATAGCGTCGGCCACTTCGTTGGACTTGCCAAAACCGACCCCAACGTGACCGCCACGGTCTCCCGCCACGATCAGAGCGCTGAAGCTGAAGTTTCGACCACCCTTGACCACCTTGCTGGAGCGATTGATGCAGACCACGCGCTCCTCACACTCGCCGGTCCGCTCGGCGGTCCGCCCACCGGTCCGCTCACCGGTCCGCTGTGTCTCGATAACCACCTCGGGCTCCGGGGAGTCGACCGCCGGAGCGACGGCACGGGGGGCTTGTGCTGGTGCGTTTTTACGACGTTCTTCCACGGACGGAACTCCTGTGATGCGAAAAGGTCTTGCCGGTCCTGAACCGCGCCGGCCTAGAACTCCAACCCGGCCTTCCGGGCTGCCTCAGCCAAGGCCTTCACGCAGCCCTGGTACTTGAATCCTCCACGGTCGAACACCACACGCTTGATCGAGGCCGCCTGTGCCCGTTCCGCAGCCATCTGGCCCAGAACCGAAGCCCCTTCCAGATTCACCTTCTTGCCAGTCCCCTTGAATGCTGCGGTCAGCGTGGACGCCGACACCAAGGTGGCCTGCCGGACATCGTCGATAAACTGAACATACATGTGGTTTGCGCTTCGGCAGACGCTCATCCGGGGGACTTCCGCGGTGCCGCTAATCTTCGCCCGGAGCCGCCGGTGCCGCCGGTGTCGGGCCTCTTTTTTCGTCAATGTCGCCATGTTCGATCTGTCTCCTGCCGTATCATGCAGCGCCCGTGTCAACTCTCGGACCGATCAGCGCTTGCTGCGGGCCAACGGGCCACGCCAGGCTATCATCAACTGACGGTCTTGCCTTCCTTCAACGTAACCTGCTCACCCGCGTACCGCACACCCTTGCCCTTGTAAGCATCTGGCGGGCGGAACCGGCGGATGGTGGCGGCTGCCTCGCCCACGAGGTGCTTGTCGATTCCCTCGACCACGATGGTCGTCTGGTTTGGCATCGTCAAGATGACGCCTTCGGGCACATCATACTCGACGGGAGAAGAATACCCGACGCTGAGGGTCAGATGACGTCCCTTGCACTGTCCGCGGTAGCCGACGCCCTGGACCTCGAGCTGTTCCCTGTACCCAACGGTGACGCCCACCACCATGTTATTGATCAAGCTGCGGGTCAACCCATGCACCGCGTTGAGTGTCTTGGCGTCCGCAACATTCTCGACAAAGAGATTCTTGGCCTCGACGCGAACCTCCAGGCCGGGCGCCATCTGGTAGGACAGCGAACCCTTGGGGCCCTGCACCGTGACCGTGCTCCCGTCCACTTCGACCTTAACCTTATCGGCTAAGACGACTGGCTTCTTGCCTATCCGTGACATGAGAAATGCCCCTTATTGCTGGCGGGCTCCGTGTGTTACCACACGTAGCACAGCACTTCGCCGCCGACATTCTTCTTGCGGGCTTCCCTGCCCGTCATCAGGCCCGACGAGGTGGACAGTACGGCAATCCCGAAGCCGCCCAACACACTGGGCACGTCGCGGCTGGTCACGTAGACACGCCGTGACGGCTTGCTGACTCGCTTCAGCCCCTCGATGACGAACTCCCGGGTCCGGCCCTTGTACTTCAAGACCAGAATCAACTCCTTGTGAGCGACCTCGCCCTCTTTGCGCCAAGAGTCGATGTAGCCCGCCCGTCGGAGCACTTCAGCGAGCCCGGCCTTGAGTTCCGAATACGGCATCGTCGATACCGGCAACTTCGCCTTGCCGGCATTCCGGATCCGTGTCAACATGTCACCAATTGGATCGCTAAGGTTCACGCCGTGGACCTCCGTTGACTACCAACTCGCCTTCATGACTCCAGGGATCTGGCCGCTTCGCGCCAACTCCCTGAAACAGATCCTGCACAAATGGAACTTCCGCATGTAGGCCCGACGCCGGCCGCAACGTTCGCAGCGACAGTACTTCCGGACGGGGAACTTGGGCGTTTTCTTGCTCTTGATGATCTGGGATTTTTTCGCCACGGCTCCAGTGTCTCCCTAGCTGGCGAACGGCACGCCGAGCAACGCGAGCAAATCCCGCGCTTCCGCATCGGTCCGCGCCGTCGTGACAATGCTGATATTCATCCCGATGGTATGCTTGACCTTGTCAAGCTCAATTTCGGTGAACACGGACTGGTCGGGAAGCCCCATGCTGTAGTTCCCGGCCCCGTCAAACGCGCTGGCCGGAACCCCGCGGAAGTCGCGAACGCGCGGCAGTGCGACGTTGATCAGCCGGTAGACGAAGTTGTACATGGCCCCGCCACGGAGGGTGACACACACCCCCACGGACATTCCCTCGCGCAACTTGAAATTGGATATGCTCTTCCGGGACTTGGTCACCACCGGACGCTGACCCGTGATGATGCCGAGTGTGCTGACCGCCTCGGTAATCACTTCCCGGTCCTTGGCTGTGCCGACTCCGCTGTTGACGACAATCTTGGTCAAGCGCGGCACTTCAAGCCGGTTCTTGTAGGCGCGTTTCTGCATCAGTTTCGGGACGACATCATTGAGATAGTAATCGTAGAAGACGCTCTTCATCGTGGCGATGCCTTATTCTTTACTTCTCGGGCTTGTCCGCGGTGGCAGATTCGGCCGACGGTTGCCGGTCGCCGGTTCCCGCTGGGGCCTGGCCCGTCTTCCGGGCACGTCGGGCCTCATAGTCTGCCTGAGCCATGACCTTGGAAATATGCAGTGGCGCCTCAAACTCAATGATGCCACCCTGCGGGTGCTTCTGCGAGCGGCGAACGGCCTTCTTGCGGACGTTGAGGCCTTCGACCACAACGCATTCCTTGTCCCGGTCAACCCTGAGGACTTTGCCGGTCTTGCCTTTGGAGGCGCCGCTGATTACCACCACAACATCGTTTTTCTTCACGTGAGCGCGTGCCATCACAGCACCTCCGGAGCCAGGGAAACGATCTTCATGAAGTTCTTGTCGCGCAGTTCGCGGGCCACCGGCCCGAAGATCCGGGTGCCGCGAGGGTTGTTCTGGTCATCGATGATGACTGCGGCATTCCGGTCGAAGCGCAGGCAGGAACCGTCGGGACGGCGGATATCTTTGGCCGTCCTGACGACGACGGCCAGGACCTTCTCGCCCTTGCGTACCACGCCGTGGGGCTGAGCCTCCTTGACAGAGGCGCGGATAATATCTCCCACGTGGGCGTAGCGCTTGCGCTGTCCCAAGGCCTGAATGGCGACAATCCGTTTAGCACCGGAGTTGTCGGCGACGTCCAGACTGGTCTGCATCTGAATCATGGGGCAGGCTCCTACGCCTTCGCCGCGCGCTGCAGGATGGTGAGCAGGCGCCAGCGCTTGAGTTTGCTCAGGGGACGGGTTTCCATGATCTCCACGGTGTCCCCGGTCTTGGCCTCGTTGTTCTCGTCATGCGCGTAGTAGCGCTTAGAGCTTAATACCACCTTCTTGTAGAGAGGGTGGGGAGCCCGGCGGTCGATACGGACCACGATCGTCTTATTGGGGCGGTCACCAACCACCACGCCGACGCGGGTCTTTCGCAGGGAACGCTTGGATTTGGTTTCGTCCGTCATTGGGCTGCTTCCTGTACGGGCTTGCGCCGGGCGCGCGTCTCTTTCTCGGTGAGGAGTCGGGCCAGGTCACGCCTCAAGATGCGGATCCTGGCGCTGTTCTCAAGTTGCCCGGTCTGGGCCTGAAGCCGGAGGTTGAGCGACTCCCGGCGGTTCTCGTCAATGGCCCGGGCGAGTTCCTCTTCCGTCATTTCACGTATGTCGGCATATTTCATGGGGCAACGATCTCCTGGAACTCCGTCATCAAGCCGTGTGGCGACTCAGGAGCCTGCACCGCACGGGTAGTTTGCTGGCCGCTCTGCACAAGGCACCTCTGGCCACGCTTTCTGTGCAACCGCTGATCTCCAAAACCAGGTTGCCCGGCTTGATCACGGCGACCCAGCCTTCCGGGTTGCCTTTGCCTTTACCCATGCGCGTCTCTAGCGGTTTCTTGGTGATCGGCTTGTCCGGGAACAAGCGCAACCAAAGCATGCCGCGCCGCTTCATATGCCGCGTGGCAGCAACTCGGGCAGCCTCGATCTGATTGGCGGTGATCCAAGCCCGTTCAAGCACTTGCAGACCGTACTCGCCAAAATCGAGTCTGACGTTACGAGTTGCCTTGCCCGCGCGGCCGCCTTTTTGCACCCTTCGGTGCTTTACGCGTTTTGGCATCAGTGGCATTCTGTTCGCCCTCCATTTCACGCGGCTTGCAGATCCAGACCTTCACGCCAATGGCGCCGGCCATGGTCCGTGCTTCCGCAAAACCGTAATCCACATTGGCCCGCAGCGTCTGCAGGGGCACCTTGCCGTCCAGATACTGTTCCGTCCGCGCCAACTCGGCGCCGCCCAACCGCCCGGCACAGCGGATGCGCACGCCATCGGCACCCATTTCCCGGGTCGTCTGGATGGTGCGCTTCATGGCTCGGCGGAAACTGATGCGGCGCTCCAGTTGCTGTGCGACGTTCTCAGCGACCAGCTGCGCATCCAGTTCCGGGGTCTTGATTTCTCGAATGTCCAAGTACACTTCTTTACCGTTAGCAACCTTGGCGATTTCGCCCTTCAGGCGTTCAATCTCCTGCCCCTTGCGGCCAATGACCAGGCCGGGCCTGCCGGAGAAAACGGTCACCCGCACGCGATTCGCGAACCGCTCGATGGTCACCTTGGAGATCGCGGCCTGCTGCAGCTGGGCCTTCACGTAGTCGCGAATCCGCAGGTCTTCCATCAGCAGAGGCCCAAACTCAGCCTTGCGGGCGAACCACCGTGACTGCCAGTCTTTGGTGACCGGAATCCGAAACCCTATGGGGTGAACTTTCTGTCCCACGTGGTGCGTCTCCTGCTCTTATGCTTCGTCGGTCACGACGATCTTGATATGGCTCGTGCGCTTCCGGATGCGGCCGGCCATGCCGCGCGCTTTGGGGCGGAACCGTTTCATGGTCGGCCCTTCGCCGATGACAGCCTCCCTGACGGTGAGGCTGGCGGCAGGGACGGACGGCCCATGTTCGGCGTTCTCCGCACTGGCGACCGCCGAGCGCAGTGTGCGGGCCACCAGGCGGGCAGCCTTGCGCGGAATCAGATCCACGATCGCCAGGGCTTCAGGTACCGGCTTGCCCTGGATAAGATGGGTGACCTGACGGGCCTTAAACGCCGAGATGCGCACATACTTGCTTTCGCTGCGAGCTTGCATCGTCGTGATCCTTGCCTTGACAACGAGTGCGGTCGCGCTTTATGCCCGCACCGCGGGGGACACGACCGGTTCTGTCGGTCCACGGGACAACTCTGACAACAGGTTCGTTCGACCGCCTATTCGCCGAGCTTCACTGTGACACCTGGCCCGACAGAGTCGAACTTGCCTTCCGTAACCACTGCCGCACTGATCGATGCGCGGACTTCGATAACTTTCAGTCTGGCCTTGACCTTCTCTCCATCCAGCAGACGCCACATCAGGCCCGGGCGTACGCCGTGATCATAGCCCTTGTCCAGCACGATCACCTGGAGCAGGTCATTGACCGCCAAGACCCGTCCCGCTAACCTCTCCGTTATTCCCTGGCCTCGCCCAGCGACTGACGGCCAAGGCTTGACCGAACGTTCGACGGCCTGATTCAGGGCGTCGAGCCGGTCGATCAACTCACGACGCGTGGCTTCGCTCGGTTGCAGAGCATCCAGAACGGAGTTCAAGTTACCCTGGAACTCGCGGACCTTCACGCTCACGTCTAGCTGTGCAACCCGCAGTTCGTCCAACGCGGCCAGCGCTCGGGCCAAGGCCCGTCCGGAGGACGGATCCTCCCGGTCTGCCAGCAACCCTGCGAGTCGGAGCTCGTAATCCTCCAACTCCTGCTGTTGCCGGCGGCTGGCGAGGTACAGCTCGGCATACCGTTCCTGCAACGCCTGAAGCTCCTGCTCCCTGCGGCGGAGTTCGGCACGCAACTCCTCGGTCTTCTCTTCTGCCGCCTGCCGGGCGACCTGCGCTTCATTCAGCTCAAGTTCCCGCTGCTCTTTGCCGCTTTGTCCGGGCGCTTCCGCGACCGACTGAGCTGCCAGAAGAAGACACGAAGCACATAAGATAACGAACCAAACCGGTTTCTGCCAGTGGCCTGAGAACATTTTTCGTAATGTTTCAGTCCCGGCCAGGCAGGTTTCCCCATGCAGCTTGCGCAGGGCCCCCTCGGCGGCGGCGGGGGCTTTCGGCTCGTCCGGCAATGTCGTGGACGCCAGATCCCGGCTGGGAAACGAGCGGCCGCGTGAATCACCCGTGTCTGACCGACGCATCAGCATTTTTCCGTGTCCTGAATCGAGCCTGTGCCGCCATCCCTCTGGCGGCATGCAGGGAATGGATAAGGTAGAGCCGCGGGGCGGCAGGTTCAAGACGGGTGCGCGGGAGGGACGTGAAGCGTCAGTCGCGGGTGGAGGGTTGGGGGTGGTTGCACAAAGTGGCGGGACCGGCCCGGTCCCGCGGGTGTCGGAGCGAGCCGCTCCGACCACTCCAGGCGTCAGCCCCGGTCAACCGTCGACCTTATCTCCACCCGCGACGGACGCATTACGGAGGGGCCGTGCGTCAGCGTGTGGGGATTCCGTCGACGTGCGTGTCGGGGCGAAAAAGGAAACGGGCAGCGCCGCCGGGGAACCCCGTGCGACGCTGCCCGTGAAAACAGCCGCGGGTGCGGCTTACATCATGTCGTCCATGTCCTGGTCGTGACCGCCGCCGCCGGCTGAGGCCTTTTCCTTCTCCGGCATGTCGGTGACCACGCACTCGGTCGTCACCAGCAGGCTGGCTACCGAGGCTGCGTTCTGCAGCGCGATGCGCTCGACCTTGGTCGGGTCGATGATGCCGGCCTTGAGCAGGTCGCAGTACTCGTCCTTCGCCGCGTCCCAGCCCATGCTGCCCTGCATGTCCTTGACCTTCTGCAGGACGATTGAGCCTTCGACGCCGGCGTTGTTGGCCAGTTGCCGCAATGGCTCCTCGACGGCGCGTCGGACGATGTCGACGCCCACCGCTTCGTCGCCCTTGGCCTTGAGCTTGTCCAGGGCCTTGGCCGCGCGCAGCAGCGCCACGCCGCCCCCGGGCACAATGCCTTCTTCGACGGCCGCGCGGGTCGCGTGCAATGCATCCTCGACACGCGCCTTCTTTTCCTTCATCTCAGACTCGGTGGCTGCACCGACGTTGACGACAGCCACGCCGCCGGCCAGCTTGGCCAGCCGCTCCTGCAGCTTCTCGCGGTCGTAATCTGACGTGGTTTCGTCGATCTGTCTGCGGATCTGCTTGACTCGGCCGGCAATGGCCTCTGCCGCCCCACCGCCTTCGACGATGGTGCAAGTCTCCTTGTCGATGGTTATGCGCTTCGCCTTGCCGAGCTGGCTGACGGTCACGCTTTCGAGCTTGATGCCAAGGTCTTCGGTCAGGCAATTGCCACCGGTCAGGACGGCAATGTCCTCCAGCATCGCCTTGCGGCGATCGCCGAACCCGGGGGCTTTGACCGCGCAGCAGTTCAGGGTGCCGCGCAGCTTGTTGACGACCAGCGTCGCGAGCGCTTCGCCTTCCACTTCCTCGGCGATGATCAGGAACGGCTTGCCCTGCTGTGCGATCTTCTGCAGCAGCGGGAGCAGGTCGTTGAGGCTGCTCAGCTTCTTCTCATGGATCAGGATCAGGGCATCCTCCAGGATGCACTCCATGTTCTCCTTGTCCGTCACGAAGTAGGGGCTGAGGTAACCCTTGTCGAACTGCATCCCTTCGACGACGTCCAGGGTCGTGTCCGTGGTCTTGGCCTCTTCGACCGTGATCGTGCCGTCCTTGCCCACCTTGTCCATGGCGTCGGCAATGATCTCGCCGAATTTCGTGTCGCCGTTGGCGGAAATGGTTGCGACCTGGCAGATCCGAGCCCGGTCTTCGACGGGAACGCTGATCCTGCCGAGTTCCTCGATGATGGCGGCGACGGCCTTGTCGATGCCACGCTTCAGCGCCATGGGGTTGGCGCCGGCGGTCACGTTCTTGAGGCCTTCGCGGAAGATGATCTCCGCCAGGACGGTGGCTGTCGTGGTGCCATCCCCCGCTATATCCGAGGTCTTGCTGGCGACTTCACGGACCATGCGCGCGCCGATATTCTCGAACGGGTCCTTCAGTTCGATTTCCTTGGCGACCGTGACGCCGTCCTTGGTGACGGTGGGGGCGCCCCACTTCTTGTCCAGCATGACATTGCGGCCCTTCGGGCCCAAGGTGACCTTCACGGCGTTGCTGAGCTTAATCACGCCGCGCAACAGGGCCTGACGCCCCGGGGTGTCGAAAATCAACTGCTTAGCCGGCATACCTTCTACTCCTTCTCTGCTTTGTTGATGAAACGGTCAGTTTCACGCCATCGGGTCAGTCGAGCACAGCCAGAATGTCGCCCGAACTGAGAATCTTGTATTCCTTGTCGTTCATCTTCACTTCGGTGCCGCCGTATTTGGTCATCAGGATCACGTCGCCCACCTTGACCTCAAACGGGATCTTCTTGCCATCGTCGTCGCGCTTGCCTGTCCCCAAGGCGATCACCTTGGCGCGCTGCGGCTTCTCCTTTGCACTGTCCGGGATGATGATGCCACCCTTGGTGATTTGCTCATCCTCAAGCGGTTCGACCAGGACGCGATCTCCCAACGGTTTGACCTTCAATGCTGCCATACTACGGTCCTCCTTTCGCTTTGCCATTAGGTACGGTTCCCTGGACTCAATGACTCGGTGCCCCCGTAGGCCAGTGACTCACCCACTCGAGGCTCCACCCGCCAGCCCGGTCACCTCGCCGGCCATCAAGCTGCTGACGCGCCGCGTGAAACTGAGCGGGTCCGTCAGCGGCAGTCCGGCGGTGAGCAGGGCCTGGTCAAACAACAGTTCGGCGTACTCGGCCAGTTTGGGATGGTCGCTGGCCTTTGCGAGCAGGGCCCGCATGCCGGCGACCAAGGGATGCGCGGGGTTTACCTCCAGGACCCGTCGCGCCGGGGGCATGTCCTGGTGCATCGCTTTCATGATCCGTTCCATGTGCACGCCGGGGGCGTGCTCGTCCAGGACCAGGCAGCAGGCGCTCTCGGTCAGGCGTTGCGAGACTCGCACGTCCTTGACCTTCTCGCTGAGGGCCTTCTTGAGGTGTGCCACCAGGTCTTTGCAGTCGGCTTCGGCCTTTTGGCGTGACTCCTGGCTGGCGGCCGTGTCATCCTCGCCGAGGTTCACGCTGCCCTGCGCGGCAGAGCGCAACGGTTTGTCCTTGTACGTATTCAGGCCCTGCACGACCCAGTCATCGATCGGGTCGGTCATGAACAGCACTTCGACGTCGCGATTGCGGAACGCCTCCAGGTGCGGTGACTGGGCCAGGGTGTCTGGAGCGTCGCCGGAAATGTAGTAGATCTCTTTCTGCTTCTCGGGCATGCGCTGCACGTACTCGGCCAGCGACACGAACCCGTCGTCCCCCGTCTTGGTGGAACGGAACACCAGCAGTTCCTGCAGTTTCTCGCGGTTGGCGAAGTCCAGGTGAACGCCTTCCTTCAGGACGGGACCGAACTGCTTCCAGAACCCGACATACTTGTCGCGGTTCTTCTGCATCATGTCGGCCAGCACCCCGAGCACCTTGGTTATCAGGTTGCTGCGAATCAGGCGGATCAGGCGGTCTTCCTGCAGGATCTCGCGGGAAACGTTCAAGGGCAGGTCCGACGAGTCCACGACGCCGCGCAGGAACCGCAGGTAGGACGGCAGGAGTTCCTCGCACTTCTCCGTGATGAACACGCGCTTCACGTAGAGATGCAGGCCGCTGTGGCGCGCGTCGGGAAGCAGGAAGTCGAACGGCGTCCGCTGCGGGATGTAGAGCAACGCGCGGAACTCCGTCTTGCCTTCCGCGTTCCAGTGAATGACCTCGAGCGGGTCCTGGAAATCGTGGCTGATGTGCTTATAGAATTCCTTGTATTCCTCTTCCTTCACCTCCGCGCGTGACCGTTGCCAGATCGCCTTCTGGCTGTTCAGTGTCTCTTCTTTGACGGTCACTTCCGGCTTCGCGCCCTCGACCGGCTTGCCGTCCGCATCGCGGGGCGTCTCCTCGTGCCGGACGTCCATGGTGATCGGGTGCTCGACAAAGTCCGAAAACTGCTTGACGATCTTGCGGATCTTCCACTCGTCGAGGTATTCTTCCATGTCAGGCTTGAGATGCAGCGTGACGTCCGTGCCGCGCTTCTCCCGGGGCGCCGACTGGAGGGTGTACGACCCTGAACCATCGGATTCCCAGAGCGTGCCGGCAGTTTTGTCGCCGGCTCGGCGTGTCAGTACGGTCACCTTGTCCGCCAGCATGAACGAGGAGTAAAAACCGACGCCGAACTGGCCGATGAGTTCCGGCGGAATCGCGCCCTTGCGATCACGCAGTTCGGCGAGGAACCGGCGCGTGCCGCTGTTGGCGATGGTTCCGATGTTGGCCTCCACCTCCTCCTCGGACATGCCAATCCCGTTGTCCGAGACCGTAATCGTCTTAGCGTCACGGTCGACGCGCAACTTGATCTTCCACTCGGGGTCGTCCTCCACCACCGCCTGGTTGCTCAGCGACTCGAACCGCGCCCGGTCTACGGCATCGGAGGCGTTTGAAATGAGTTCGCGGAGGAAAATGTCCTTATTGGAATATAAGGAGTGAATGACCAAGTCCAGCAGTTGCTGAACCTCGGTCTTGAATTTGCGTTGCTTCTTTGCTGACATGATCTCCATTCCGAATCCAATCAGGAACCGACGCTGGCGCGATCGCCATACGGTCAGAGCCATCACACTCGTTTCAAACCGACGCACCTATTCCAGCGGGAACGATGATTCCACTAATCCGTGCGCATTACACCTAGCATTCAATGTGCCAAGATTGCCGGCCGCAGATGAGAAAAAGACGTAACAGACTAGTATCAAGCAAGTTGAGTAATCACGTGTGGCCTCATCTTCACCTCCGTCAATCCCGGTTCGAGTGTGCCATAATGGCGCGCTTGTCTCAGGGTGAGACAGGCACGCTGTCACAGGGTTGCAGGCGTCCGACGGCGGCACGCCCGCCCTGCTTCAGCCCGCTTCCACCTTGATGCATTTGGTGCGTTTCGCGCTTGTAGCCAGACCCGCCGCGAAAAGGGTGTCGGCGGCAATACCGAACCTGCGACAAAAAGAGGGGTCCCGTGCCGGCAGCCTCTTCCGGCGACGGGACCCCGAGGACGGACCTGTTTGGGGGGATCAGTTCTTCTTCGTCTTGCGCGGTGGGTTCCGCGGTCTTCCGATGAGCGCGGCGACCCGGTTTCCGAAGTTACATCAGGACGCCCTGCGCGTGGCGTTCCCCGCGCAGGGCGTCACAGTCGTGACGCGACGTCCCCGACGCTGCCTACTCCTGCAGGAATTCGGAATTGACAATCTGGCACTTGCCGGAGAACGCGTCACGCGAGACGACCACCAGCATTCTCTGGTCGGCGAGTATGCGATCCACGTAACGGACCACCTGCCCGCTCGGGTCCCGCTTCACGTCGATCTGACCGTAGGCTGCCGTCGCATCGATGGTCCCGTCGCCATTGCTGTCATACCGTATGCCGGCGACATCGGTCATGGCCTGGGCGCAGACGAGGACGGTGAAGTAGTTCTGGCGGACGGTAACCAACTCGGCGAGTTTGGCGATGGCCGCCTCCGCCGCCGAATCGTTCTTCGGGTCGGTTCCGAAGATGCCTGGAGTCGCGCCGAACACCTCACCGATGTTCGTGAAGGTGGTGCCGGCGGTTCTCCTGGTCAGCACGGCATCCGCGGCGCTGGAGGCGGACACGGCCGTGACGCCGTTGAACAGCGCTTGCAGGACTGGTTTCTCCAGGCTGTTGATGTTGACCCTGCCGCGTCTCAAGACGGCAGGGGCGATCTTGAAGAGGTCCAGGATGGCGGCGTCGTTGCCCGCCACGTCGCCGCTATTGGCGGACCAGAGTCGCAGCGACCGCATCGGCTGGTACGAATGCAGGCGGCCCAGTTCGCCCAAACGCTCGAAATCAGCATTGGCTACATCGATGTTTGCGTACTCGGCCGTTTGGTAACCGGAGCCGGTCAGGGTCCCGATGCCGGAGCCATCCGCCGCGCTCAGGTTGGTGGCGTTCCAGTAGGTCGCGAACATGGGGTCCTGGGCCCCGCGTTCGTTGTTGAGGCAATCGTTCGCCGTCAGACTGGCATAGTAGTTGCCAGCGCTCGTCGCGCTGCCGCTCTGGGCCCAGTTGCAGAGGTAGTCCGAACTTCCGGCGATCGGCGTAACGTCAACCGCCTGCCCGCTCGAATCCCACAGGGTTACCTCGTCGATCTGGGCCTGGACAATGGTGTAGCTCGTCCAGTTCGAATCGTCGCCGATGCCGCCGCTGCCGCCCGTGGGGTCGGGAGATATCGTCGCGCCCGAGGCGTTGATGTCGAGCCAGAACTGTCCCATGGCCTTATCCTTGTCGTGTTCGCCGCTATTCAGATTGTGGAGCGTCACCGTCATCGATGCCGCAGTGATGGTGTACCAGGTGTTGGATTTCAGATTGACCACGCTGCCGCCAATGGTCAAGTCGGTCCCGCCCAGGCCCGCGGATTTCGGCTTGATCTTGATCGAACTGGCCGAACCCGTGTAGGTGTAAGACGAACCCGCCGTATGCAGCGTGTTCGCATCGATCAGCCCCGAGGGGGTCTCCATCTGGAAGACATTACCGTCGTCCCCGTCCCCACCGTCCTTGTCCTTGTCGTCGCCGTCCTTGTCCTTGTCGTCGCCGTCCTTGTCCTTGTCGTCGCCATCCTTGTCCTTGTCGTCGCCATCCTTGTCCTTGTCGTCGCCATCCTTGTCCTTGTCGTCGCCATCCTTGTCCTTGTCCGCGTCCCTACTGTTCGACGGATTGATGTTGAGGTCTCCGGCAATGTTGCAGCCGGCGCCGGCCGGTGGTGTGAACGTGATCGCGACGGCAATCGGCGCATCGGCGTAGTTCGACGTATAGCCCAGCGTTCCGCCGCCGGTGTTCGAGGTCCTGTCCAGCGCGATGTCCAGCGTTCCCTGTGCCGTGCCAATGGCGCCGTTATTGGTCTGGACGACCACCGTGTAGGTGATGGAAGCGCCCCCGGCGTTCTGGCTTTCGGCAAAGGGATAGAACGCCTCAGCTTTGAAGCCGGGCAGGACATAGATCGGCGAATTGCCGCTGTCGGCTGCCTCGCCGCCGCCGCCGCCGCCGCCGCCGCCGCCGCCGTCCTTGTCCCCGTCTTTATCCTTGTCCTTATCCTTGTCGTGGTCCTTGTCTTTCTCCTTGTACTTCTCTTCTTTCTCGCATTTCTCCACCGACTGTATCACCTTCTTGACCGTATCGCATGTAACCTTCTTGGTCCTTGCGTTCTTCGCGGTTGTCTCCCCTGCCGGCTCAACAAATGTGTCCCAGCCAGCCTGGTGGTACGACGGTCCCTTCCAATGCCAGAACGTGGTTGATTCCCAGAGCAATCCTTCGGTGGCGACTCCCTGTACGCCGCCATTGCTTTTCGATACGTTGGTGGTAAACGCGTCCGTGCCGTTGTCATTCACTTTCACGGCCTGAACGGTCAGCGCGCCATTGCGCCACTCGCCCAGCTTTCCGGGAACGTTCTTGCGTACGTCACCGGTGTTCGTGGGGATGACCGCTTTCGTGAGAATCGCGGTTGTATCGAAGCACATCTTGAGGCTTGTGAGCTTGGTGGTACCCGACGCCCCGGTCAGGCTGTACACGGGAAGACTCGCGATGCTCGTATTGTCGTATGTCGTGACTGGCGTCTGAACACCGTTGATCTGCAGCTTCGCGCCGGGCGACAGGTCGGCGTTGGCGACGATCAGTTTGAACTTGTTCTGCGTGGTCCCCGCATTGGGCACGTCCCTGGCAATGTTGTGAAGGCTACTGTCGATCAGATTGAAGTAGTCCACGTCGGCGACATTGTGCTTGTTGTCGTACTCGTGGATATGGCCATCCGTCGAGCCGGAATTCACCCCCGCGATATAGGAGCACGTGTCGACGTCGATGTGTCCACCAGGAATGCCGAGCGTGTCCGCGGGCACGACCGGGTCGACGATCTGGGGTTCGATGCCAGCGCTGACCGGGGCGCCGCTGTCCGAAGCGCTGGTGATCTGGACGCGCATCGCCACTTCGGTCAGGCCCCAGGTCCTCTCCACCCCGGAGACCGAGTAGTCGCCCGGGGTATAGGACAATCCGTCGTGAATATCCCCGTCGCTGTCCACATAGGCCTCGGTCGGGGCGGAATTCTCGTCCGCGTAGTCGATGATGTTGGCGGCAATCTGGGCCGCGATCCGCTGTCTGGCCTTGTCGGCCGTCACGCCTGCCGTGGTCTTCCAGCTCTCAACCCACGTGTTGTTGTCCAGTTGCTTGAGCCACGTGCAGTCATCGGTGCCAGCAGCCTTGTCCGCGCCGAGGAAAAGATTGTACAGAGTCGCCAGGGTGTCGCTGTTAACGACGTCATGCAGGTCCACGCGGTCCTCGTCTTCCCCGGTGTTCCACGCGCCATCGTTGTTCGTATCACGCCAGAACTGCTCGGCTGCGTTACTGAAGGGGAAGAGGGTCTTCGCCATGGTATCCATCTGTGCCTGATCGGCCGGCTGCGTGCCCTTGACTATGTGGGACATAGAGAACCAGCGTCCGTTGATGGGCATCTGCCCAGGCGTGCCGGTGATGACCTTATCGGGCCGGAAGGCATCGGCATTCGCGAGGCCCAGGCCCGCCAGTGAAATCTCGGCCGTGGAGGCCCCGGTCCGCGGCAACGCCGGGCTCGATTCCGGGTCGATGGTCGAGACGACGGCCCCCGGATCGATCGTGCCGGACTCGTCGACGATCAAGTAGGAATAGCGGCCCATGAGCACCTGCTGGTCGGCACCGTTGATGCTGCGCGTGGACTTCATCGGCAACCAGCCTACCGAAGAGTGGAGGACGGCGGATGGGTTGAGGGCCAGGTTGGAGATCTGCCAGCCCAGCGCTGCCTCAATGCCTGCCGTGTCGGCGCCGTTGATGCTCGCCAGATACCCGCGACCGTACCACGGGCTGCCGGACGCGGGCCGGTAGAAATTGGATCCCGGGTAGACTTCCCCCTTGAACTGCGATTCGAGCATGGCCACGGCCCTGGAAACGCCAGACTCGGCAAGCAGTCTGGCGCGGATCAGGTCCGCGTCGGCGCCCGCGGCCTTTCGTTCAGTTCGCGCCGTGATGGCGAAACTCATCGCGAACATCATCAAGACGGCGAGGAAGCCCAAGGATATCAGAAGCGTCATCCCTCGCTCTGCCCCCCTGCCGCCCAACGGCCCAACCATCCTGCCGGTTCCGCGAATTCGAGGTCTCATGTTTCCCACCTTCTGCCCTTTCTGTTCTGTGGTTTGCTCTCTTGTGCCCTTGTTTCCTGAGAAGTACTTGGAGCGGGATTCCCGCCCATCGCCTTCACCTGCCGAGCGAAGGCGCATTTCCTATTGTCGCGGAATCCGGTTGGACGTCCATGTTGCGTTGCCTCGCTTTTGCCTTTCCTGGCCGCACCTGCCTTAACCCTGTGCGGCAGAAGTACCACATTGTGGTGCTACCACGTTGTGGTACTTAGCAGGCGGCGTGCCAGGTTAGCCAGAGGCGACTTGCGGGACCGCGGCAATCAACCCGCGAGGCGGGCGTTACAGCCCAACGGCGCACGGCAGGCGCGCCTGCCGATCGCACCTTCAGCGCTCCAGACGGGGTTCCCTTTGCGCAGATCGAGAAAAGAGACCGGTAGCTCGGCGCCGTGCCAGGGAACAGCGCGAAAGGCCTGTCAAGAAACTTGACACCTAACCGACGTACTTGAACGTAACTAACTGGTAGGCAAGCTATTCTGGCATATGACCGAAAATGAGCGATGTCAAGAAACATGACAGGCATCTTGGCCGGGACCGCAGATGTGACGCTGCCGTTCGCCGGTTCTTGCATTTCCCCAGTCTTCGCACTACTTTTTGCCGTGCGGCCGTTGCGAGGACGGGAAACCAGGGCCGCGGACACTGCCCATGGCGATTCGATGAACAACTCCAACTCGGCGCGCCCCGTCAGGAACGCGCTCTTCGTCTTTCTTCTGCTGGCTTCCGGGTTCTGCGGCATTTCGTACGAAATCCTGTACGGGCGGATCCTGGGCAATCTGATTGGCGACCAGTTCGCGGTGAGCGCTTCAGTGTTGCTCACGTTCCTGCTGGGCATAGGATTTGGGACCTTGTACGCGCACCGACTGTGGCGGCACCTTTGGGCGGTCGAGGCGGGGATCGGTGTCTGCGGCGTGGCGTTTGCGCTGGGGACGCGGGCGCTGGACTCGTTCTTGTACGCGGCGGGCGGATGGTTCGGGCACAGCCTGGGCGCGAGCGTGGCGATGTGTCTGTTGTTATTGAGCGCCCCGTCGTTTCTGATCGGGTGCAGTCTGCCGCTCTTCGCGGGCTACTTGAGCCGGGTGAATACGGAGCGCGTCTTCTCTCTCGCGTACACCATCTACAACTTCGGCGCGGCGGTGACGGCGCTGCTGATCGAGTACTGGTTGCTGCGGTGCCTGGGAATTCGGGCCACGGTGCTGGCGATCGCGGCCATCAATGTCGTCGTCGCGCTGGCTCTGCGGTTCGGGTTTTCCGACCTGCGCCAGTCCGCGCCCCCGCCGACTGCGCCGGTGCGCTTTCCGAAGCATCATCTCGTCGCGCTGGCGCTGGCGAGTGTGGCGTCGGCGATCTTCCAATTGCTGATGGTCAAGATGGCGGAATGCGTGATGGGGCCGTTCCGCGAAACCTTTGCGCTGGTGCTGGCGGTGGTGTTTCTGGGGCTTGCGGTCGGCTCGGCGGTGACGGGGCGGTGGCGGATTGGGTTTCCGGCCTTGCTGCTGGCCAATCTCGTCGGGCTGGTGTGGCTGCTGGGCGGGTTCGGGTGGATGGCGCGCTCCTACGCGGAGTTGTACCCGTCGGCGGTGGAAAGTTATTTCGCCTCTGTCTTGCTGAAGTTTGGGGCTATCGTGGCGGCGATGGGGCTGCCCGCGGCGACGTTTGGCGCGACGATTCCGGCGCTGTTGCGGGAGCAGGAAAACGTGGCGCGCGAGTCCGGGCAACTGCTGTTCGTGTCATCGGTGGCCAACGCGTTCGGATTCCTCCTGATGGCGTTCGTGCTGCACCGATTCCTGGACTACGGGGTCTTGGTGGTGGTCATCGCGGCGCTCGTATCCGTGAGCGCGCTCGTGTTCTGGAAGTTCCGGCCCGCGTATGTGGCCGCGGCGTTGGTGGCGATGGCGCTGATGGCCGGGTTGCACCGAATGAGGTGGGACGAAAACCTGCTCTATCTGGGGCACACGGCCTTTCACTCGACCGAGGAGTTGAAGCGGGCGCGCGGGCGGATGCTCTTTCCCGACAAGTTCAAGGGGTACCAGGACACGTTCGCGATCAACTGGGTGGGCGGCAGCCCGTATTTCTTCATCAACGGCTTCATCAGCTTCCGCCTGGATTCGCCCTACGAGAAGCTCGTCGGCGCCTACGCGTCGCTGTACGCGCCGCGCACCGACAAGGCGCTGGTCCTCGGGCTGGGGAGCGGTGCGACCGGCGGGGCGGTCAGCCTGCTCTTCGACCGCGTCGATGCGGTCGAGATCAATCCCGTCGTCGTCCAGAACCTGTACCGGATGAAGGATTGGAACTTCGACATCGAGTCGCGCCGGCCGCACGTGAACATCGTTGTGGACGACGCGATTCACTACACCAAGGCTTCGCGGGAGACATACTCGCTGATCGTCAACACCGTGACGACACCGTTGTACTTCAGCTCGTCGAAGCTCTACACGCACGACTTCTTCGAGTCGGTGCAGCAGCGGCTGACGCCCGACGGGGTGTACATGACGTGGGTGGATTCCCGCGTGGGCGACAACGGACTGAACATCATTCTGAAGACGTTGCAGCAGTCCTTCAGCAACTGTTCGATCGCCTGCATTCAGTCCACCTACTACCTGCTTCTCTGCGCGCGGCAGCCGCTCACGGTGCGGAACGCCAAGTTGGTGGCCGAGAATCGGTTGCTGACGGATTTCTTGTGGAAAGAAAACGGCCTGCGTACGGACTGGATGCCGTACGCGCTGCTCACGACGCGGGCCTACGACGTGGTGCAAGGGATCGACGCCCCGGTCAACACGCTGGATTTCCCGGCGCTGGAATTCGAGATCGCGCGCCTGCGCAAACGCGGGATCGACGACTTCAAGCGTCGCATTCAGGAGCACATGGACATCACGCAAGTCGAGTCTGCCCTGGCGCCCACCATGGCGTTCGACGCGGTCGATTTCACCATCTACAACGAGGTCCTGCATGGGCCATCCGCGATTTCGCGGCGCTGGAAGGAACTGGCGGCGGAAGAGACGCAGGGGTTCGAGGCGCGGTTCAAGGTGGGAAAGGCCCGGTACCTCGCGGCGCGCGCCGACTCCGCGAACGCCGCCGACGCGTATCACGAGGCAGGCATGGAGGCGATGCGCGCCGGCCAGGACAGGGCCGCTATCGAGGAATTCGGCAAGGCGCTCGAACTCAACCCGAAGCGGAACAATGCGCATTTCAACCTTGGATCCTGCTACGAGCGGTTGGGTAAGTTCGAGCAGGCGTTGGCAGAGTATGGCCAGGAACGGGCGGTCGATCCCACCGATGGGGACGTGCCGTATCGGCTGGGACGCGTCTACTCCAAGATGGGCCGCTACCGCGCCGCGGCGGATGCGCTGGACCAGGCCATTGCCATCAGCCCGGCGGAGGGCGCCGCCTACTACTACCGCGGACTGGCGGCCGCGGCGCTGGGCGACATGGACAGGGCCAAAGCCAATCTCGAACAGGCGAGGCGCCTCAAGTATGACTCGGATGCCGTGAGTCGGGCCCTGGAAGACGTGCGTTCGCGGCGCGGCAGCGGCAGGTAACCGCGGGACCGCTCTTGATGCGTCGGGTGGCTCGGCGCGTCCCGCGCCGAAGCGGGGTGCTCAGGCCGGTCTCCGGCCGAGGATCTCGGTCCGGGACGGACCCGAGCACCCTGCCGCGGTCCCGGCGGCCCCGCGCCACTGCCCGCTCCGCGGACCATCCGGCGCGGCGAGCCACGACGAACAGGTGCATTCTGTCACCCAGGGCCCGGCCCCTGCCCTCTCCCATGAAACTGAAGGAGTCCAGAGCCCGCGAGGACGCGGGCGCTCCAGGGTCTGGCACGGGGTCTGACTTGGAGCGCCCGCGTCCTCGCGGGCTCTGGAAGCGTCGTTGCCAGTTTCACTTTGGTATGACCGGGCGGTCTGCCGCCCGGGATGCGCGGATGCCTTGCCCGCACAAGTCGGGAAAAAGAGGGGGTCCCGTGCCGGCAGCCTCTTCCGGCGACGGGACCCCGGAGGACGGACCTTTAAGAGGGGATCCCGTGCCGGCAGCCTCTTCCGGCGACGGGATCCCGGAGGACGGACCTTTAAGAGGGGATCCCGTGCCGGCAGCCTCTTCCGGCGACGGGATCCCGGAGGACGGACCATCAGTTCTTCTTCACTCTCCCCGGTGGGGTCCGCAGTTTCTGGATCAGGGCGGCGGTCATGTTTTCGTGGTCGTCCCTGGCCTGTGCGAATGTGTCGCTCTTTTTGTCCAGGGGGACCGTGGTGCCGTTGTTCAGCCGGATCTGGTCCATGGTCTTCTGGACACCGGTCATGCCTTCCAAGGTCTTGGCAATGTCTTCATAATACTCGGCCATGGCCTGGTAGCGGCGTGCCGTGGGTTCGGGGGTCTTGTCCGTGATCTTGGCGCGCCACTCGGTGGCGTAGCCCGTGTAGGTCTGGACGTACTGCTGGTAGAACTGCCACGGCATCTTTGCCCCTTGCAGGCGGGTGACGAGGTCGCGGGTGACATCGTCCGGGGTCAAGGTTTTGACCTGGGGCGCAGGGGCGGCTTTCGCCGTCTCGGGTTTCGCCGCGGGTGCGGCGCCGGTCCAAGGCGCCGCAAAGGCGGCTGCCAGCGTCAGGACCGCTGGCAGCCGCAGAGCGTTTCTGGTGAGGTGGTTCTTCATGGTCTCTGTGCTCTCCCTCTCTCCCTGACTTTGTTACTCCGTGAGATACTCGATGCGCTCGACCTTTATCCGGTTCGAGAACGCGTCACGGTACACCACGATCTGCATCTTCTGCTCGGCCAGGATGCGGTCGATGTACTTGTCCACCGTGCCGTCAGGGTTCTGTTTCACATCCATCTGGTCGTAGGCGGCCACGCGCGGCGTGGTCTCGCCCAGGGTCGTGTACGGGATCCCGGCGATGTCCTTGACGGCCTGGGCGCAGGCGATGACGGTGAAGTAGTTCTGGCGGCAGGTGATCAGTTCGGCGACCTTGCCGACCGCGTCTTCCTCAGCCCAGTCATTGCCCTTGCTCGAACCGCCCACGCCATTGATCGCGAACACCTGGCCGATGTTGGTGAACACGGTTCCAGCGGCACGCCTGCCCAGGATGGTGCTGGCGACGGTCGACGCGCTGGTGGTGGAGGCGTCGGCGAACAGGGCTTGCAGCACGGCGGGTTCCAGGGTGTTGATGTTCACTTTGCCGCGCCGCTCCAGGCCGGGTGCGGTCCGGAACACGTCGAGGATCGCGGTGTCACTGCCCTGTTCGTCGGCGGTGGAGGCCGCCCACAGGCGCACGGAACGCAGGGGTTGATAGGAGTGGATCCGGCCAATCTCGCCCAGGCGCAGGATCGGGTTGTTCTTGACCTGGATGTCGCAGTAGTCCGCGCCGGCATAGCCGCCGTACGTCAACGTGCCGACGTCTGCCGTGAGGGCTTCCGCGGTGGCGGCAACCTGGGTCCTGTCTGCCGGGCTGATGCTCCAGTACTTGAAGAAGTCCGGGTCGGTCACGGACCGGTCGTTCATCAACGGGTCGTAGGACTTGGCACTCACATACATGGACGCGTCATCGGTGGACGTGCCGCCCTGGCTCCAGTTGCAGAAGAACGAGCCGTTGCCCGGGAAGGAGTCCACCGTATTCCCGTAGTTGTCCTTCAATGTGATGCTGTCGATCTGCAGCAGGCTCACGGTGTACCAGTTCAGCGGCGGGTTCACGCTGTAGTTGAAGGCGTTCGGGACCTCGACCCAGTCGCCACAGTCGAAGTCGGCCGAGCTCATCATCGTGCCGCCGGCGACGTTGGTGGCTTGGGCCAGAGCGATCGTGCTTGTCATGGGGACTCTCTTGGTCTCGCCCGTGGCGGTATTCACTTCGGCGGTGCAGGCCACGGTGAGTGTGCCGGGTGGAGTCGTCGTGTTCGCATTGGTGCCGTACGGGAAGAAGATCTCACCCTTCAATCCGACGCGGAAGCGCAGAGCGTTGCCCTGGGCTGGGTCGGACGGCGTGGCGTTGGGCGGCGGCGCCACCGGGGGCAAGCCCGCATTCAGGATCTTCATCTCGTCCACCATGGAGACCAGGACGATCGCGTCCTGGAAGTCGGCGCCCGAGCTGGTCGGGTCAGTGGTGTGCTCGAACAGGTAGATCGCCTCGTCGTCGGCCATTTTCATCAGCCCCCCGGAGATGTAGTCCTTGACATACTCCTTGGCGCTGGCCTGGTTCTGGAAGCCCGCGACGTTCGGGACCGGCGAGTTATTGCGCAGCACGTACGTGCGGTTGAAGTCGGAAGACAGCGCCGAGTAGACCTCGCGCGACGTGGTCCAGTGCGAGTTCAGCGCGCCGCTGTAGGTCGTCCTGACTTTCTTCCAGAACTTGACCTGGACTGACACCGGCGTGTTCTCCGGGAAGGCGTCCGGGAAACTGTAGGTCCGCGGGTTGTTGTCGTCGCCCACGTTCGAGCCCACCGGCGTAGTGTAGCTGCCCCATGGCTCGTACCAGGTGCTGCCGACCTTCACCTTCACGGTGCACGGCTGGCGGTAACCCCAGTTGACCAGGTTCGACCCCAGGCACTTGACGGTCAGAAAGAACCGACCGGTCGGGACGGATGTGCCGTTCGTGATCGTGAAGTCGTAGACCGGGACCGGCGGCGGCGGGGTCGGCGTGCCGGGCACCAGGGTAATCAGGCAGACGGCATCCTGGAAGTCGGCGCCGGCCCCGCCCAGGTCGCTGGTGTGTTCGAACAGGAAGATCGACTGGTTCACGGTCATCGACATCTTGTTGTTATTGACGTAGTTGGCCACATAGTACGCGGCGTCCGTCTGGTTCTGGAACCCGGGCACGTTCGGGATGTTGTCGCCGTCGCGCAGCAGGCGGATGCGGCACTGGGCGCTGGCGTCCGTCGAGTAGGTCGTCATCTCGTTGGTCCAGTGCGAGTTCTGCGTGCCGCTCAGGGACGTACTCGTCTTCTTCCAATACTTGATGCGGATCGCGATGGAGGTCCCGGCCGCGTACTCCTTGGGGATCTCGAACGTGCGCGGGTTGGCGTCATCGCCGACATTGGCGGTGACCGCCTGCGTGGACGGGCCGAACGGTTCGTAGGTGTCCCCGCCGACGACCACCTGAACGGTGACCTTCTGGCGGTAGCCCCAGTTGACCAGGTCCGAGCCCAGCACCGTGATCGACGGCTTGAAGTTCTCCGTCGGCACGGTGGCGCCGTTGGTCAGGTCGAACGTGACCACGTCGTCGGTCGCCGGGTCGGGCGGCGGCGGGGCCACCACGGCAGTCGTGTACTGGTCAGCTTCCACCTTCAGCGCGATCTCGGACACGCCCCAGGTCTTCTCCGCGCCCTGGATGTTGAACGTGCCGGCGTACGAGCCTTCGTGGATGTTCCCGCCCGTGTCGAGGTAGGCCCGGGTCGGCACCGAATCGATGTCGGCGTAGTCCACCATGTTGGCCGCCACCTGGGCCGCGATGAACTGGCGCGCCTGCACGGTCCGCAGTGGTTCGGCGACGCTGGCCAGGGCGGTGTTCTTCCAGTCCTGGAACCACCCATCGTTGTCCACGTCCTTCAGCCAGGCACAGTCATCCGCGCCGGCCGCCGCATCATCGCCGGCCCGTGTCGCGCCGACGAACGTGTTGTAGATCTGCTCCATAGTCGGCGCGGCGGCAATGTTCAGCCGGTCCGCGTCCTCGCCCTCGTCCCAGGTCCCGTTGCCGTTCGCATCGCGCCAGAACTTCTCCACATCGCTGCTGAACGGATAGAGGTTGTTCACAATCTGGTTGAACTGGCTCTGACTCAGGTCCGGCTTCATGGCGCGCACCATGTGCGCCAGCGAGAACCAGCGCGCATCGGCGGGCATCAGGCCCACCTCGCCGCAGGTGGCCGTGTTGGGCCGGAACTTGTTGGCGTTGGCAATCCCGGCGTCGCTCAGGTTGATCTCGGTGACCGACGCGCCCGTTCTCGGCGTGCTGCGAGTGTCTTCCGTGCTGGACACGTCCACGACGGAACTCGGGTCGATCTTGCCGGAATCGTCCATGATCACATAGGAGTACCGGCCCATCAGAACGCGCCGATCCACACCGTTGATGCTTCGAGTGGAATGGATGGGGACCCAGCCGGCCGACGAGTGCAGCGGGGCGTTCGGGGTGTACTGCAACTCGCCGGAGGTCGAGGCCAGCGCGTCCTGGATCCCGGCGGTGTCCGCGCCGTTGCAGCTCGGCAGGCAGCGCCGTCCCTGCCACAGCCCGGACGCCGCGTTGAAGAAGCTGTCCGCCGGATACACCTTGCCCTGGAATTCGCTCTGCATCTGCGCTTTCACGCGCTCAATCGCTGACTCGGCCAGCAACCGCGTGCGTACCAGGTCGGCGTTCGCCCCAGCCGCCTTTCGCTCGGTCCGGCTGGCGAGAATGAACGTCAAGGCCAGCATCATCAGCACCGAAAGGAACCCCAGCGTGATCAGCAGGGTCATGCCCCGCTCGCCCGTCCGACCTGCCGTGTGCGCATTCCGCGCCCGAGTCTGTCCCCGTGTCGCTTTCATGACGCACCTCCATGCCTTTCTTTGGGTTCTGCATTCCGTCCGTTGCTATTTGAGTGTCTTGATGGCGTTGTCCGGTGCCGTCCGCCGTGTGGTGTCGATGAACGACGGTTGTCCTGATGCAGGCCGTATGCCAACCGCTTGCGAAGGGCACAAATTTCGGGCCGTCGAGAAGCCGACGCTGGGGAAAAAAAAGCGAAACCGGCGATCGAGTGCCGGATGTGCGCCAGTGGCAAGGGCTGTCAAGGAACTTGACAGCTATGCCGATAGTATAGTCGTAACATATTCACTATAAATGTATTGAGTAATGTGACGTGAGTTGGACGCTGTCACTGAACTTGACAGGCCTTGGGAGCACGGAGCACGGAGCACGGAGTCAAGGAGGTGGAGGCTGGATTGCACACGGCGGTCCACCGCCATCTCTGTGAAAATCCTCAGAATGGTACGGTCCCGCCGTGGACGACCACGATACGCCCATTCGTAGTGGGCGCGCAGCGTGCGGAACGGAGTGGCGCGCCAAGAGCCCATCCGGCATGTTGCAGCGGCGTGGCGCGGGGATGGTGTCTTGCCCGGCGGACTGCCGCCGGGACTGCGACGCCACTACGAGCGGCGTCGTTTCCGAGGCCTGCCCTTGTGAGGACGCCCGTTTCCAGGCGGGTTGGGGCAGGAACTGAGTCGGCGCGTGGAGGCGCGGAGCGGAAGGCCGAGGGGAGAGTTCGGGATGCCCCCCCCCGACACCCGACACTCGGCCCCCGCTTGCCACGGCGCAGCTTCTGAGCGAAGCCGGGTCCCGCGGCGTGCGGAGCACTCAGGCCTGCGGCGGGGCCTGGCGGGCGCGGAGCGCTTGGCAGTAGCGGTTCATGGTCTGCCGCGAGACGCCCAGGATGGCTGCTGCTGCGCCTTGGTTGTTGTTGGCGCGGCGCAGCGCCTCCTCGACGAGGAGCAGGTTGGCTTCGTCCAGGGTGGGGAGCTTCTCCGAAGAGAAGGCGAGGGGCGTTCCCGGATCTGTCAGGACCGGTGTCGTGCCGGCGGGAACGGGGCACAGGGTCTGCTCCGCGATGTGCTCGGTGAACGAGCTGAGAGACAGGACGCCGGATGGGTGCCGGCTGACCGCGTTATGGACCATCGCCTTGAGCTCGCGGACGTTCCCGGGGAAATGGTACGTGGCGAGGTGCACCAGCAACTCCTTGGGGGGCGTGGGTTTCGTCTTGTTCAGTTCCCGTGCCGCTTCTTCGAGGAAGTGATGGATCAGCAGCGGCAGGTCATCCCTGCGTTCGCGCAGGGGCGGGATCCGGATCTGGTGCGCCATCAGGCGGTAGTAGAGGTCCTGGCGGAAGTCGCCCGCTTCGAGCAACCGCCGGATGTCGCGGTTGGTGGCCACCAGGACCCGTGCGTCGGAGTGCTTTGGCGTATCGGAACCCAGCGGCCGGTACTCCTTCTCCTGCAGGAAGCGCAGCAGCTTCACCTGCGACGCCACGGTCAGGTCGCCGATCTCATCGAGGAACAAGGTTCCGCCTGCGGCTTTCTCGACCAGGCCGGGGCGCGGGTCGCTGGCGCCGGTATAGGCGCCTTTCACGTGGCCGAACAGGGTGTCGGCGAACATGTTGTCGTCGAGTCCTGCCGCGTTGACCGGCACGAACGTGCCCGCCCGGGCGCTGGCGGCATGGATCGCCTGCGCAAACAGTTCCTTGCCTGTTCCCGTCTCTCCCAGAATGAGCACCGGCTCGCTGGACGGCGCGATCGACTCGACGTATAGAAACAGCGAGCGGACTTGGGCGTCATTGGTCAGGATCCGGGCAAAGGCCTCCGGATGGTCCAGGGTGTTGGTGTGGAAATGCCGCTTCAGGTCCGCGTTTTCGCGCTTCAGCTCCCGCACCTGGATGGCACGTTCGATCGTGGTCACGAACCGCCGCGGTTCGACGGGCTTGACCAGGTAGTCGAAGGCGCCGTTCTTCATGCAGTCCACGGCCATGTCCAACTCGGTGTCCGCGGTCACGACGATCACCGGCACGTCGGCGAACATGCCCACCAGTTTGGGCAGCAGTTCCTGTCCGGACAGGTGCGGCATGGACAGGTCCAGGATCACCACCTCGACCTCGCGGGCAGCGAACAACCCGAGCACGTGCCGGCTCTCTGAACAGCACAGGATGTTGTTGATCCCGTTGTTGCGCAGCAGGTTGTTGTAGCTCTGCAGGATGAACTCCTCGTCGTCGACGAGCAGTACCGGACGCGCCGGGTAGGTTTCAGGAACGAGCATCGCCGAGTCTCCCGTCATCGAATCAACGTTCTCACGTCACTACTCAGGTAGACAGGAGTCAGAATTCAGGAGTCAGAATGGGGACGCCAGTAGCGACAGTCGTGGACTCAGAAGACGCTGTTGCTGCCGATTTGCCGCTGCTAATCAAGCCGTTCCGCACGTTACTGGACGCTGTTGCGCTTTCCATTCTGAATTCTGACTCCTGGCTTCTGACTACCTGAGTGGTTACGTTCTCACAACGTACCGACCTGGGCGCACAAGTCCAGCCTCGCGGAAGTACGGCCGCGGTGGCTCGGCGCGCCTGCCTGTGCGCCGCACGCAGACAGGTCCCGCGCCGAAGCAGGGTGTGCCGGCCGGCTCTGTCCGGCGAAGCTGCTCGCGCGAAGACGGATCCCCGGCCGAGGGCCCCGGTTCGGGACGAACCGGCGCACCGCGCTGCGGTCCCAGAGGTCCCGCGCCACTGTCGTTCAGCGCGTGATCCCCTGCCGCAGGCCAAGACAAACGGGCGTGCATCCAAATCTCCTCACCCCATTGCCGCCGGTGTGCTGCCCGCCGCCGGCAGGACCAGTGTCGCCGTGGTTCCCTTGCCCAGAGTCGAGGCAAACTCCAGCCGCCCCCCGTGCGCTTTGACGATCGCGGCGGTCACCGACAGCCCCAGCCCGGTTCCGCCTTCCGTGCGGCGCGTGGTAAAGAACGGATTCGTGATCTGCGGCAGGTCCTCCGGCCGAATGCCCCTGCCCTCGTCGCGCACCTCAATCTTCACGCACCCAGTGGTCGCGTCGCTGGACGTGGTGACGAAAACGCCCTGGTCGCAGGCGCTCAGGGCCTGACAGGAGTTCTGGACCAGGTTGATGACCACTTGCTCGAGCCGCTGCGCATTGCCGCGTACCGGCGGCGGCCCATCCGCCAGTCGGACGACGAGCTTTCGGGTCGCCCTGCGTGTCTGGTGCTGAAGCAGGGACAGGGCCGACTGCACGACCCCGTTCACGTCGACGGCGGCGGCGAACTCGCCCGGGTCCTGGCGTGCGAAATTCTTCAGATCGTTGACCAGGCTGGCAATGCGTCGTGCCCCGACCTCGATTCCCGCCAGCGTTTTCGGAATCTCGTCCCGGAGTTCGGAGTACCGGCGATTGCCGATGGCGAAATCCCCCTCGCGCCGATACCGCTCCTCCAGGAACGGGGTCAGGTTCTCGTTCCAGTGCTGCAACGCGTCCGCATTCAGCAGGATCACGCTGTTCGGGTTGCTGATCTCGTGGCTGACGCCCGAGACCAGCGTCCCCAGGGCCACCATTTTGTCGGCCTGAATCATGGCCTGGCGCTGCTGTTCGGCTTCCGTCTGCGCCTTGTCCAGCGCCTGCAGCATGTCGTTGATCGCGTCGGCCAACTGCGAGAACTCCTCCGAACCGTGCTCGCGGACACGGGCCTTGGGACTGCGCGCCGTCGTCACGTCCCGGATTCCGCCCTGCAGTTGCGCCATGGCTTGGGACAGGCCGCCGATCACGTGTCGGTCCAGCAGCCAGGCCATCGTCAAGGTCAGCACCACGACGGCGAACAGCAGCCACCCGGCGATGAATTGGATGCTGCGCATGGCTTGGCGGTGAAACTCTCGCTCCGTGCGCACGGAGAGCATCAGCGCCGGCCGGCCGTACAGGTCCGTGAGGAACGTCATGCCGCAGATGGTGCCGTCGTCGCTGGGGGCGACGATCAGACGCGAACCCTCCAGTATCTTGGCCCGTGCCTCCTGGAGTTCTCGCGGCATGTGCGGGTGGCGCCAGGGACAGAGGGTGAACGAGAGGTGGATCTTGTCCGACAAACGTCGCACTTGCTTCTCGTCGAGAAATTTGGCCATGATGAGCGTACCCCGGATGGGGCCGGCCCCTGCGCTGGTCAGGATCGGCCGGGAAGAGACCAGCAGCGGCATCTCCGGAATGACCAGGAAACCGCTCCGGGAACTGGTCGGGACCGGGTGCGTGATCAGGCCGCTGCCGGGCAGCAGGTGGCTCGCAAACCCTTCGGGCATCGGCTGCAAATCGTCCCCGTCCGGATCGTAGCTCTTGGCAAACACGATCTGGCCGCTGGAGTTAACGAAAACGATCAGGTTGACCCCGAGCTGACGGAACGTGCTCACCACCAAGTTGCTCTTGACAAACTCCTCGTCGGGCGTTTCCACGAAGCGGTAGGCATCGTCCCACGTGGCCCAGTCGGAGGTGATCCGGTCGAGGAAGTCGATGTCCAGGGACAGCACGTCGACCACGCGCTGCACGTGCTGCTCGATAACGCGCGCCTCGACCTCGGAACTGTGGCGCAGCACGATCTCCTTGGACGCCAAAATCAAGGCGAGGATCAACAGCGCCATCACCAAGCCAACGACCAGAATGAGTCTGCGGCGCAGCGGCATGAATCTCCCTCAGGTGCGTAGCGGCCGCCGTCCTCCTTGGCCGCCGTTCTTAATCTAGCGCGTATACGGCTCGCGCCAACTCCGGCCGTGATGCCCGCAAAGGCAGCCGCAAAGAGACGCAGAGGACGCAAGAGGGAATGAGGCACCGCAGATGACGCAGATATTCGCAGATGAAGAGCGGAAGGGCGATGAGGGGAAGGGGAGGCAGGTTGCTGGTGCTCGGCTGCCAGAAGTCTTCCCGCAATTCACCGAGCTGTACGGCCGGGCCGGCTCGG
>Ga0156402_1379_pt1 | contig 49471 bp, 29 predicted proteins | sample RifOxyA3_FD_108045 | JGI IMG/M metagenome (GOLD analysis project Ga0156402, IMG submission 108045) | Lentisphaerae bacterium RIFOXYA12_64_32 | reverse complement strand
GGATCCGGGGCGAGGCAGCAAGGCTGGAGCCATGCTGCTACTTTGCGGAGCATCATCCTGCGACACACGCGCAAGCCTCCACCGTTAGCTTGATAGCTATGCCCCGCGCGGGTAGCATGGGAGTCGAAGGTGGAACTCCTATCCGAGCCACGCGCGTCAGCCGACAGGTCTTGAGTCTGTCAAATGGCACGCGATCCCCCAGAGACCACTCCCTGACGGCCGTTGCTCGGCCGGAAGACCAGACACATGTGTTCCCCACTTTTCACGGTCACATTCCCTGGCGTCTCGCGGCCGGCATTGTCCTCCTGGCCGGGCGCACGGCCCTTCCCGCCGCAGACCTGGTGGACGCCCACCTGACGCAGGCACGGGCCGTGTCGGTCTCGACCGACACGGCCGCGCCCGAACCCCTCACCAGGCTGAAGGCGGAACTCCTGGCCAAGGCGGACGCGTGGACATCGCGGCCGACGCGCTTAACGGCTGCCGAGGACTTGCTGACGGGTGTTCCCGACGCGGTGCGCGCCCTGGCCCGCGACACCGTCGCCGACTCGGCGAAAGCGGCCACGGCACTACGCGACTCCGTGACCCTCGAACTGCTGCTGGCACTGACCGCGGCACGCAACCCCGATCTGCGCGCGGCGGAGCAGGCTTGGCGCGCCTCGACGCGGCGCTTCGCGCAGGCCTGGTACCTGGAAGAACTGGTGGGACAGTACCGCGCCTTTGCCCGCGAACTCGAGACCACGGTAGGCCCCCAGACCCACAAGGAAATGCCCGGCAAGACGTTTGCTTTTCCATCGGTACTCGCCCTCAAGGGCGAAATCGTCGAGGCCGATGTGGACCTGGCCTGGCTGCGCTACCGCATCGCGCAACGCCAGGCGCTCAACAGCGTGGCCAAGGGCTTCTTCGACATCCAGTACAACGACGAGGCGACCGCCATCCTGCGCGAGACGAAAACGCTGTTCGAACAGATGGAAGAAGGTGCCAGGGCCGGACTGGTGGCGGGCAAGACCAGTCAGGCGCAGGTGTTCAACGCCCAGGCCGAACTGGCCAGGGTCGCGAACCGGCTGGCCATCCGGGAACAGCAACGAGCCGCCCTGCTCGCGGACGTCAACGCCAGCCTGGGACTCCCTGCGGATTCGCCCTGGGGACCGCTGGCGGAGTTGGACCTGAAGCCCGGCGATATGGCCCCCGATGAGGTGTATCGGCTGGCCCGCGCGCAGCGCACCGAGCTGCTGGCGGCGCGCCGGGAAGTCGAACTGATGCGAGCGATGCTGCGGATGGCGGAGACCGAAGTACTGCCGCGGGCGTCAATGGGTTACAGCCAACTCGCGCCCTCGGTGGGCGCCGAGGCCGGACCGACCCGCAGCATGATGGCCGCATTCCCGGAGCGCCAGGCGGTGACCGCCGAGCAGGGCGAGTTCGGTGTCAACGCGGCGTATCTGGACGAACTGCGGGTTCGCGTCAGGCAAGCCGAAGAGATGTCGGCCGCGGCCGCAGCCGACACGGAACGTGCCGTGGCCAACGCCCTGTTCGCGGCTGACACTGCTCGCCGAAACCTGAAGACCTACGGTGAAGCTGTGGTCCCGCCGTTGCGGGAAGCCTTCGCGACCCTGCGGTCCCGGTATGCGAGTGGCGACGAAACGTTCCTCGGTTTTCTCGATGTCGGACGCGGGTATCTTGAGAGCGTGCTGATGCTGGCAGAGGCCCGGGCAGAGTACAACAAGGCGGTCGTCAGCATCCAGGACGTCCAGGGCCAAAGCGCGGCAGGCCTGCTGCCGACGGCGGAACGGCGAACGTCCGGTGCGGCCGAATACGCACCTCCCAAATGAGGAACACGACCATGTCGGAATCGAACGCCCCCCCCCCAGTTCAGTCCCCGCCGGACGTCGCCCAAACGCCCGCCGAGCGTCCGCCGCGCGGCGGCGCCGGGCGGGTCGTGCTCATCGCGCTCGTCGTCGTTGCGATCGTCGGGGCGTACTACGCCGGCCGCGGCACGTTGCCGTTCGCCGGGACGCACGCGACCGCCCAGAAGGCGAACAAGTACCATTGCCCGATGCACCCGACCGTAGTGTCCGACAAGAAAGGCAGTTGCCCCATCTGCGGCATGGATCTGGTGCTGATCACCGGCGCAGAACCCGAGACGGACGGCGCGGCCAAGTCCGCCCAACCGGTCCAGTACCACTGCCCGATGCACCCGACCGTGGTGTCCGACAAGAAGGGCAGTTGCCCCATCTGCGGCATGGATCTGGTGCCGATAGACAACGCCAAACAGGAAACAATGAGCACCCCGACGCCGGCCAAGAAGAAGACCATGTACCGCTCGACGATGAATGAGAACGAGATCAGCGACAAGCCAGGCAAGGATTCAATGGGCATGGAGATGGTGGCGTATGAGGTGACCGAGCCCGGCGAGTCGACGCCCGCCGGCCTGGCGGCAGTTTCGATCACGTCCGAAACTCGCCAGCGTATGGGGCTTAAGCTTGGCACGGTCGAGAAACGCGCCCTGACCCGCGAGGTCCGCACCTCGGCCCTCATCGGGCCCGACGAGACGCGCCTTTTCAACGTCACGACCAAGATCGAAGGCTGGGTCGAGGTCCTGTTCGTCAACGTCACGGGACAGTCGGTCGCGAAAGGCGATCCGCTGCTGACGATTTACAGCCCGAACCTGGTCTCGGCCCAGCAGGAATACCTGATTGCCCTCCAGGCAACCGAGAAACTTGCCGCCGACAAGGCGACCGCGGTTGCCCGCGGTGGCACAGACCTGCTGGCCGCTGCCCGACGACGATTGCAGCTTTGGGATATCAACGACGACCAAATCCAACGCCTCGAGAAGACCCGCGAGGTGGAGAAAACCATGACACTGTTCGCCGCCGCCAGCGGCGTGGTGCTCGAGAAGAAAGTCCTCGCCGGGCAGAAGATCTTGCCGGGCGACTCGCTGCTGGTCATTGCCGATCTCTCCACCGTTTGGGCCGATGCCGACATCTACCAGTCCGACCTGCCCTACGTACAGGTCGGCATGTCGGTCAGCATTGCAATCCCGTACTGGCCCGACAAAGCATTCAAGGGCACTGTAACATTCATCACCCCGACCCTGGATCCAGCGACGCGTACCGTCAAGGCCCGCTTGGTGATCGAGAACCCCGAATTGTTGCTGAAACCGAACATGTACGCCAACGCCCGGCTGTCCGCCCCGCTGGGAGAGGTGCTGGCCATCCCCGAGTCAGCCGTGATGCGCACCGGCGACCACACCTACGCCTTCAAGGACGGGGGCGACGGCAAACTCATCCCGACCGAGATCAAGATCGGCCCTCGCAGCGGCGACTACTTCCAGTTGCTCGATGGCCTCGCCGCGGGGGACAATGTCGTCACCAGCGCCAACTTCCTCGTGGACAGCGAATCGTCCATGAAGGCCGCGATCTCGGCGATGAGCGAAAGCGAAAAGGATCAACACTAAGCCATAGGAGCGTGGTGTCAGGTGTCAGGAAAGGCCGTACTCCAGATCCGTCCGATCCGTCTGACACCTGCCTTCTGACACCTGAAACCTGAAACCTGACACCCCCCCCATGAACCCGCACACCACATCAAACAAGAACGCGTTGACCTCCAAGATCATTGTTTGGTCGGCGCACAACCGCTGGCTGGTGATCAGCCTCACGGCAGCGGCGGTGGCGTATTCGATCTACACGCTCAGCAACATCCGGCTGGACGCCATCCCGGACCTCTCGGACACGCAGGTCATCGTTTATACGAAGTGGGACCGCAGCCCGGACATCATGGAAGATCAGGTCACGTACCCGATCATCACCGCGTTGCTCGGCGCCCCAAAGGTCAAGGCGATCCGTGGTTTCAGTGATTTTGGGTTCAGCTATGTGTACGTCATCTTCCAGGACGGCACGGACATCTACTGGGCGCGCAGTCGGGTGGTCGAGTACCTGCAGAAGATCACCGGCCAGTTGCCGCCGGGCGTGACGCCCGCACTCGGCCCCGACGCGACCGGCGTGGGCTGGGTGTACCAGTACGCGCTGGTCGACAAGTCCAACAAGCACAGCCTCGCCGAACTCCGTACCTACCAGGACTGGTACCTGCGCTACGCGCTGCAGAGCGTGCCGGGCGTGTCGGAAGTGGCGGGCATCGGCGGTTTCCAGAAACAATACCAGGTCACCGTTGACCCCAACCGACTCCAGAACTACGGCCTGTCGGTCATGGAACTGGTCGAGGCCATCCGCAAGAACAACAACGAAGTCGGTGGCCGACTCATCGAATGGACGGGCCGCGAGTACATGGTGCGGGCACGCGGGTACATCCAGGACACCGAGTCGCTGGGCCGGGTGGGAGTCAAAGTCGGCGACAACGGCACGCCAGTCCTGCTCAAGGACGTGGCCGACATCGCACTGGGCCCGCAGATGCGGCGCGGCATCTCCGATCTCGACGGTGACGGCGACACGGTGGGCGGCATCGTCGTGATGCGCCACGGCGAAAACGCGCTGAACGTCATCCGGCGCGTCAAGACGAAGTTGGAAGAGATGAAGCCGTCCCTCCCAGACGGCGTGGAGGTTGTCTCGACCTACGACCGCTCCACGTTGATCGAAGAATCCATTCATAATCTGAAACACGAGCTGCTGCTGGAGATGATCGTCGTCAGCCTGGTGATCCTGTTCTTCCTCTGGCACATTCCGTCGGCGATTGTGCCGATCATCACGATCCCGATCTCCGTGTTGCTCTGCTTCATCCCGATGTATTTCCTGGGGATCACCTCCAACATCATGTCGCTGGCCGGCATCGCCATCTCGATCGGCGTACTGGTTGACGGCGCCATTGTCGAGGTCGAAAACGCCTACAAGAAGCTGGAACGCTGGCAGGAGGACGGCCGCCCGGGCGATTTCCATCAGGTGCGGCTCGAAGCGTTGCAGGAAGTCGGCCCGTCGGTGTTCTTCTCCTTGCTGGTGATCGCCGTGTCGTTCCTGCCGGTGTTTGCGCTGGTCGACCAGGAAGGCCGCCTGTTCAAGCCGCTGGCCTACACCAAGACGCTGGCCATCGCGCTGGCCGCGGTCCTGGCGCTGACGCTCGACCCGGCGGTGCGCATGTTGTTCGCGCGCATGGATCCCTTCAGATTCCGGCCCAAATGGCTGGCGTCGCTCTTCTCCGCCGTCGCCGTCGGCCGATACTATCCCGAGGAGAGACACCCCATCAGCCGCGTCTTGTTCCGGCTCTACGAGAAACCGTGCCGACTGGTGTTGCGCTGGCCCAAAGCGACCATCGCGCTGGCCGTACTGATCGTCGCCACCACCGTGCCGGTGTACCTCAAACTCGGCCACGAGTTCATGCCGCCGCTCAATGAAGGCTCGATCCTGTACATGCCCACCACCATGCCCGGCATGTCGGTCACCCAGGCGCAGCAGTTGATGCAGATCGAAGACCGCATCCTGCGGCAATTCCCCGAGGTCGTCTCGGTGTTCGGCAAAGCCGGCCGCGCCGACACCTCGACCGATCCGGCGCCGTTTTCAATGATGGAAACCACCATCGTGCTCAAGCCGAAGTCCGAATGGCGAGCCAAAGAACGGTTCTTCTCCAACTGGCCAAGACCATTCCGCACGGTGCTCGGTCAAGTCTGGGCCGAACACATCTCCTACGACGAACTGATCGCCGAGATGGACCGCGCCTTGCAGATCCCCGGCAACGTCAACGCCTGGACCATGCCGATCAAAGGCCGTATCGACATGCTGAGCACCGGTGTGCGCACCCCGGTAGGCATCAAGGTCCTCGGCGCGAAACTCGACGACATCCAGCGCATCGGCGAAAGCATCGAGGCCGCCCTGCGCAACGTGCCCGGCACCCGCAGCATCTTCGCCGAACGCGCCGCCGGCGGTTACTTCGTGGATTTCGTGCCCAACCGCGACGCCCTCGCCCGGTACGGCCTGACGATTGACGACCTGCACACGGTCATCATGAGCGCGGTCGGCGGCGAAAACATCGCCACCACCATCGAAGGCCGGGAACGCTACACGATCAACGTCCGCTACCCGCGCGACCTGCGCCACGACATCGACCAACTCAGCCGCGTCCTCGTCACCGCCCGCAACGCCGGCGCCGCGCCGGCCGGCCGCGGGGGCGGTGCAATGGGGACGCCGACCGGTGGCGAAGTTGAAGTCGTGCAAGTCCCGATCGGCGAACTGGCCGAGATCAAACTCGTCAACGGCCCGGCCATGATCCGCGACGAAAACGGCATGGTGGCCGGCTACGTGTTCGTGGACATTGCCGGGCGCGACATTGGCGGCTATGTCGAGGAGGCCAAACGGGTGGTCGCCCAAGACGTCAAACTGCCCACCGGCTACTCGCTGATCTGGAGCGGTCAGTACGAGAACATGCTCCGGGTACGAGAGCGGATGAAGATCGTTCTGCCGCTCACAGCCCTGCTGATCTTCCTGCTGCTGTACGCCAACACCAGGTCCACCTTCAAGGCGATGGTCGTAATGCTGGCCGTGCCGTTCAGCGTGGTCGGGGCGGTGTGGTTCCTGTACTTCCTCGGCTACAACATCTCCATCGCCGTCTGGGTCGGCATGATCGCCTTGATGGGACTCGACGCCGAGACCGGTGTCTTCATGCTGCTATTCCTCGACCTGGCCTACGACGAGGCCAAGGCCAAGGGCAAACTGCGCAGCCTGGGCGACCTGCATGAAGCCATCATCCACGGCGCGGTCAAACGTATTCGTCCGAAACTGATGACCGTTGCCGCCGCCAGCATGGGCTTGATGCCCATCATGTGGAGCGCCGGCACCGGCGCCGACATGATGAAACGCGTCGCCGCCCCGATGGTCGGCGGCCTGGCCACCTCCTTCATCATGGAACTTCTGGTCTATCCCGCCATCTACCTCCTCTGGAAGTGGCACAAGGAAGTCAAACCGTCACTGGCAGCGGCGGAACGCGTACCCGGCGCCTCTTCGACAGCCGCAGAGCTTTCAGGAGCGGAGTCCGCCGACGCTGGCTGAACCCGCAGCGACAACATCGCCGCGCGCGGGAGTGGCGCGGGACCTCCGGGACCGCAGCAGGGTGCCTCGGGTCCGTCCCGGACCGATGTCCTCGGCCGGGGATCCGTCTTCGCCCAGGCAGCTTCCGCCGTCGCGCTGGCTCTGGCGGACAGGTCGCCGGACAGAGCCGGCCGGCGCACTCCGCTTCGGCGCGAAACGCGCCGAGCCACTGCGCACCTGATCACGCTCCAGGCGGGCCGACGGGCTGCGGAGAACCCGCGCTCCGGAAGACCCGGCAACGCCACAGGGCTGTTTCAAGATTCGTGACCGTCGCGTGCAGCGAGTACCCCCGGCGTGTCCCCACGCCGGGGGGGGCGGCCTGAGGACAGGCCGCCCCTACCGGGTGTGCGCGGAGGTGTGGCCTTCCGAGACGCGGCGCCAGATCTTGAAACAGCCCTGGCAACGCCACGGGATCGGTTGACTTTCCACCGAGCGACGGCTAGAGTTCAGCGTTTCTCCCGTGAGACAGGGAACCTGTTGGGGCGTCACATCTATCCTTTGCGGAAGAATGGCCATCCGGGAGTTATTGTCTTTGGCAACCATAGCCGATGGGGTGTTTCGCGTTCGGCGTAGGTTCGGAACAGGCACACGATGGACTTCAGCGAGAAGAAGAAGTTGGGGTACATGGAGGGCGGGGCTTCCGTCGTCCTCAATACCTTCTTGTTCTGCCTGAAGTTCTATGCCGGCGCGACGGTGGGTTCGATCTCCATGATCGCCGACGCATGGCACACGCTGGCCGACTCGGTGACCTCCCTTGTTGTGCTCTTCGGTTTCTGGATCTCCGGGCGACCGGCGGACGACAATCACACGTTCGGGCACGGCCGCGCCGAAGCCATCGCGTCCGTCATCATCGGCACCCTGCTGGGCGTCGTGGGCGTGAGCTTCTTCAAGGACTCGGTCCTTCGCCTTGTGAACCGTCAGTCGGTGAAGTTCTCCCTGTTCTGCATCATCGTGTTCCTGATCTCGTTTGTCGTCAAGGAAGCCCTCACCCGATTCTCGTTCTGGGCCGGGCGCAAGACCGGGTGCACCTCCCTGATCGCCGACGCCTGGCACCATCGCAGCGATGCCATCGCCTCACTGCTCATCGTGATCGGCGCCCTCGCCGGAACACGCCTGTGGTGGATGGACGGTCTCCTCGGGATCGGCGTGTCGCTGCTGATCCTCCACGCCGCCTACGAGACCCTCAAGTCCTCCGCGAGCCTGCTGCTGGGCGAATCCCCCAGCAGTGACCTGATCAGTGAAATCCAAGCCGCCGTTGCGACGGTGAACATGCCGCTGGGATACACCAGCATGCATCACCTGCATGTCCACCGGTACGGCGATCATACCGAGATCACCGTCCATGCGCGAGTCCCCGCCGACATGACCGTGCAGCAGGCGCACCAGATTGCGACCCAGATCGAAGACGCCATCCGCGCCAAGACCCAGGCAGAGACCACGGTCCACATCGAACCGCAGTTGCCCGACGCCCATCCGTCCACCATCGCGACCGAGACGTCGCGACTCGCCTGACCGCACCGCCGACGTCGGTGAAACCCCAGCCCCGAATGCCCCCCAAGACCAGGGGGTCGGCCCCCGTGAGGCGGCTCTTTGGAGCGCCCGCGTCTCGCGGGCTGGCTTGGGGCACGCGGGATGCGGCACTCCGAAATACGACGACCTGTGCGGATAAATCCGCCCACGGCCCCGCTCGTAGTGGTGTCGCAGTCCCGGCGGTTGTCCGCCGGGCAAGACACCATCCCCACGCCGCACCGCCGCAACACGCCAGATGGGCTCTTGGCGCTCCACTTCGTTCCGCGCCCTGCGAGCCCACTACGAACAGGCGTATCCTGGCGTCCATGGCGGGTCCTTTCTCTCTCAGGATTCACCCGCGCAGGTCGCAAAGTTGAACTCCCACGCCCAGCGCACCTGCGACGCACTATGGAGCGCGGCGGCAGAGGGCGTGACCGCGCCCGGCGCCGCCGCTTTGGCTGAGGCACGCCGCACGGGCAACACATCTCAGCCAAAGCGGTGTCGCCCCGCCCGCGGCGGGATTGCCACCGCGCTCCATAGGGCTGTAGCGCCGCCCCAACTTCTGCGGCAGGTCAGGTTGCGCGTCTTGGGAGGGCCTGGACTGCACCGCGTCACTCCGCACAGACCCAGTCGGTGGCCGGAATCCGGGTGCCAAGCAGGTGTGCCAGGTGCGCCACGCAGGCAGAGCCCGCGGCGGCCCGGACCAGGGCCGCCTCCAGTTCCGGCCCGTCGTAGCGCAGCCCGTGCAACGTCTCGCGCAGGAATCCTGCCGCCGCCGCCGCACTGCCACAGGCGTCCCCTCGCACATCAACGACCCGCGCCTTGCGCACGGCGAGCGCCACACGGAACGCATCCCCCTCACACGGAACATCGACCGCGTGCGTGAACTCCGGCGTGTGGCCAAACGTCCAGTCCCAGTCGCGGTACTGTTTCAGATACGTCGTCGTGGAGATGCTCTCAGGTCGACAAACCGGGCTCGATGGGCACGGAATCCCGTCCGCAGCCATGGCCTTGGAAAACGCCGCGACCACGGCTGCTTTCACGTCGTCCATGGCCAGTCCGGGCCGGAACTCGACCAGGTTCGCCACCTCAGCCGAGACCGACGGGACCAGTCGGCCGTCGATGTCCGCCTCTGCTGGCTGCAGCGCGCGCACCAACCGGCCCAAGTCCGACTCCACGAGGACACAGGCGTGCACCAGCGCGCAGCGCCCGGCCACGGCAAACGCACTGCCCGCCACTTTGCGTTCCCCCACGCGGATCGCGTGTCGCGGGCACAACCGGGCGGCAATCCCCAGCCCCCGCAACGCCTCGACCACGATCCCCAGGTAACGCTCCCGCTCGGCGAGATCCCGCACCCCGATGAAACTGATGTTCAGGTTGCCCGGGTCATGGTACACGGCGCCGCCGCCGGACACGCGCCGGCACAGCCGGACTCGGTTCTGCGCCAGCCACCCCAGGTCACACTCCGTCCACGGATTCTGGTTCCGACCAATGATGACCGAAGGACGGTTGCGGTAGAACAGCAGTACCGGCCGCACCGCGCCGTCCCCGCAGCCTCGGAACAAGGCCTCCTCGATCGCGAGGTTCAGCCGCGGTTCCAACTCGTTCGACTCGTAGATTGCCGCCACCCGCACCAGCCTCCATTCACACCGCGCTTTTTCCCACCTTCGCCTGCCTCCCCCGGCAAGCTTACCCCCGTGCGCCGGCAAATACAACCGCCACTGACGCTTCAAGGCTCCACCACACTGTGATGGCGCCGCTTGACACGTCACGACCGGCACCGTAATGTGCTACCCATCAAGAGGCACTCTGCCCTTCCGAGTACGTCACACCACAGGAGACGAATCGCGTGTCCACGTTGAACCGCCCCCAGGCACTGGCTCCGCGTCGAAAACGTCAAACGCCGATCACGATTCTGTTCGCGGCCCTCTTCAGTTGCTGCGTTCCGGCACAGCAGCCGGCGGCGCCGCCCGCGGAACAACCAGCCGCCGTCGCCAGTGCCACCGTTCCGCCACAGGTCCCGCTCTGCATGATCGGCGACAGCATCACCTGGGCGCAGGAAGGCGACACCTGGCGGCAACACCTCCTGGCCATCCTCCCGCGCCTGGCCTTTGTCGGCACGCACTCCGCCAAACTCGGCTACAGCCACGCCGGCGAAGGCGGCAACAGCACCTCCCAAGTCCTGAAACGCCTGGCGGACATCCCGGACTGCCCCTATTACTCGCTGCTCATCGGCACCAACGACAACAACCTCAAGGACGAGGCCGCCATCGACAAGCACACCACAGGCACCGCCGACCGAGTCGAGCAGATCGTCATGGGACTGCTGGCCAAACCCAGTGTCAAGAAGGTGTTCCTGGGCAGTATTCTGCCCTGCCACACCGACAACCCGCTGCGCGACCGGACCAACTCGGCAACCAACGTCAAACTGCGCGAGAGAATGAAGGGGAAACTGGGCCAGCAGAACGTCGTCTGGGTCGAGTACGAACAGCCGATCCGGAAGATCGACGGCTGGGAACCCATGATCCAGTTGCACCCCACCTCAGACGGCTACCGTGTACTGGCGAAGATTCTCTCGGACAGCATCATTGCCGCCCTGGCCGTTACCGATCCGGCCGCAACGCCCGCCCCCCAACCCGGGTGCGGAGTCCGCATCGAGAACCTCTGGCAACCCGACCCGGCGCCTGGCCAGACCCGAGTGCCCGTCATTGCCGGCTGGTACACGATCTCCTTCGAGGTCCTCGACGTCACCGGCGAGCACCCTACCGTGACGGCAGCAACCGTCGGTGGGGCCGAGAAGACGCCCCCTCCCAAGGCCATGCAACCGATCCCGGTGCCGACCGCCGAACCTGGCAAGCGCGTTTCCGTCGAGTTCTTCCCCGGCTACGAAGGGTACGGCTACAAGCGGGCCGTCCTCCAACTGCAACCGGCGCAGTGCAAGCTCGGCCGCATCCTGTTCGAGAAGCGCCGCCCGTCAGGCCAGACGTCCGTGTACGGCGAAGGCTCGTACCTCGACACCACGACGCCCCCGGCCCCCGGCGAACTCGTCGAAGCGCCCGCCGCCAGGTAGCACCCCACGAACCGGCCCCTGCCGTGGTAGCAACCCGTCGCATCCCCGCTCGTAGTGGTGTCGCATGCCCGGCGCCCACCCGCCGGGCAAGACACCATCCCCCGCGCCACGTCACGTATGCTCTTGGCGCGCCACTGCCGTTCTGCGCACTGCGAGCACACGACGAACGGGCATGTCACGACGCCGACACCCGACTACGGTTCCCCGACCGACCGCACCAGCGCTTCCGCCCCCTGCCGCAACGTCGTCAGCGTCGCCACGGTCGGCGGCCCCGACAGGTGACACTCGAGGTTCAGCGGCCCGCCGTACCCCGCCTCGCGCAACGCCCGCAGCGCTGCCACGAAATCGATCACGCCCTCGCCCGGCGGCAGATGCTCCTCGCGCGCGCCCCGGTTGTCGGACACGTGGATGTTGGCCACCAACCCGCGGCAGTTCACGGCCACATCCGCCAGCCGTTCGCGCAGGTTCGAGTGGTTCAGGTCCACGCAAACCCCGACGTGCGGGACGCCCAGATCGCGGACGAACCGCGCGACTTCCGTCGAGTCCGCATACCGCGCATCCACGTCCGGCTTGAACGGCACCGTCTCCACCGCCAGGACCAACCCGCACCGCTGTGCCCCAACCGCCAAGGCCTCGACCGCAGCACGAAACCGCGTCCCCACCACCGGGTCATTCGAGCGGTTCAGATAGTGGATGACATACGGACACGGCGCAAACTGCGCCGCCCGATCCATCCGCGCCAATTCGGTCGCCACCGCCTTCTCCGCCGCAGCCGTATCCCCCCCCACGACATGGGACGACAACTCCCCGTGCACCGACCAGACACGCAGCCCCGATGCCGCGATCTCACCAAGGTCCGAATCCAAGTGTTTCCGGGACACCTCCAGCCACCGGAATTCAGCCGCGCACAACCGCTCCAGCAACGCCGGAAGGCTTACGCCGCTCTCCCGCTCCTTACCGAATATCGTGGTGCTGATGCAGATGTCCATGGGGGGGGAATGGGGTTCAGGGTTCAGGGGATGGACACGGCGGCGGGTACGGTCCTTCGCACCTGTCCGTTTAGTCTGTTGGGTCCGTTTCGTCCGTTTCATCAGAGGCCCTCCGGACGTCCCCCGGCTACGGTGTGAACACGAAGTTCCACTGGTCCGGCCCGGCGCCCAGGCGGTACGTGCCACGCCACTGCGGCTCCTGGAAACATTCCACGGCGCGCTCGCCATCCCCCCGCGACCGCGCGCAGAGCGCCTCGCTGCGGATCGGCCGATAGGTGTGGTAGAGCCCATTCGCGTACTCCCGTGCCCACAGCACGCCACAGGGAAACTGCACCGGCATGGGCACGTTCACCTGCGCACCGCGACCGACGCCCACCCGCGACGCCACGTTCTGGTGCCCCGCATACACCAGCACCGAGGCATCGAACGCCGCGCTCAATGCCGCGCGGCATTCCTCGACGTCCTTCACCACCTTGTTCTTGACAGACCTGATGTACTCGTCCGGCCACAATTGCAGGTGTGAGAGGACGACCGTGCGACGGCGCGGTTCGCCCGCCAACCCGTCCCGCAGCCACGCCACACCCTCCGCACCTAGCCGTTCTCCGGATGTGTCCACGCCGAGGAAACGGAACGGTCCCACATCGCGCCGCCACGGCACAGGTCCGAACGTGTCGGCCCACATGCCGCTCCGCAGCAACGCTCGGTCGTGGTCGCCCGGAACACAGAGCCAAGGACACTTCAGGTCCGCGAGGATGTTGCGGGCCAGAACACACTCCTGTGGCGTGCCACTGTTCGTGATGTCTCCGGCGATCAGCACGGCGTCCACCGCCGCCGTGTTCGCCATTTCCACCACCTCGGCAAGGATTGACGGACCTTCCACGAAAAGCCGGCCTTTCCTGTTCTCGGTCTCCAGAGCAACATGCGGATCGCCGAAGACAAGGTATGCCCCGCGGCACGGCCCCTGCGGCGCCGGCAGTGTCGAGAACGTCAGGTCACGCTGGCCCCCGTCCCACTCGACGCAAACCACCTGCTCCGTGCCGGGCTGCAACCCGGCCAGTTGGATGCGCCCTACCGCGTTCTGCTGCGTGGTTTCCGCCAGCGGGCGCGGGTCGGGGCGAAGCGCGCGCACTCGCACCTTCGAGAAATCCGGCAGGCGAAACGACAGCAGCGCCTCGTCCCACGTCAGGGACAGAACATCGACATGAATGCGATCCGCGTCAGACACAACCACCCTCATGTGTCATGCCCGGGCACTTCCCCCTCGACCCTCGACCCGCTCACCCTCAACTCAGACTGTGCATGTGGCGCGTGATGACGTGGTCCTGGTACTCCGGCGCCAACTCGCAGAAGTAACCGCTCCAGCCCCAGACGCGGACGATCAGATTCCGGTGCTTTTCGGGGTGAACCTTCGCGTCGTGGAGCGTGTCCGCGTTCAGCGTGTTGAGCTGCAGTTGCTGACAGCCCAACTGCGCAAAGGTACGGATCAGCATCGCCACTTTGCGAATCGATTCCGCGTCCCGGAACACCGCGTCGGACAACTCCATGGTGATCGGACCGCCGTTGCAGATGCGCCGGTAGTCGAGTTTGCCATAGGTCTGCAGCACGCTCAGGGGTCCGCGAATCCGGGCCCCCGGCGAAGGGGCCAGGCTGGAACTGAAGAATTCGTCGCGGCGTCGACCGTCCGCCGTGGCGCCCACAACCGGTTCGGCCATGCCGTCGTGACCGCGCGCCAGCCACACATAGTACATCGCCGAACCGCTGCCCGGCCGCACCCGGCCGCCGCGGCCATTGTCCCCTTGCCGATCGCAGGCGTCGGCGAGAAACTCAAACAACTGCGCCAGGCACGCGTCGGCCGTCGAGTCGTTATTCCCCACTTTCGGTCCCTCGTCGGCCAGCAACCGGCGCAGTTCCTCGTAGCCCTCGTAGTTGCGGATCAGGGCGTTCACCAGGACCCCCGGCTCGACACGCGGCGTATCGAACACGAACCTCTGCGCCGCTGCCAGCGCATCGGCGGCGTTCGCCGAACACGCGCCGTGGATACCGAAGTTGTTGTATTTCAAACCATTGGACAGATCTTTCCCCGTTTCCAGGCAGCCGTCCATCAGCACCGAGTACCACGGCGCCGGCGGCAGGATTACGCGACGGTAGCTCGCGACCCGCGCCTCGACCTGCCGCTCGACCCCCGTCCGGACCCGACTCAGGATGCCGTCAAAATCGGCGCCTTGCGCCAACCCCTCGAGAACCGCCTCGTTGACCGCGGACGGGAACGACACCGCGCCGATGTTCACAATCTCCATGCCCTGCCCCGGGATGATGTACTCCCAGCATGCCGCAACGGTGTAGTCTCGGGCATCCTCGATCGAGTAGCCGTGCGCCACGAGTCCCGGGATCACGACGCTGTCGTTCGAGTATTGCGGGAACCCGAGCCCTTTGCGCGTCAACTGCGCCGCCAGTTCGAGCAGGTCCAGGTCCGTGTCCGGCGTGATCCGCAGGTTGATCTTCGGATCGATCATGCTGACGTCGCAGGCTGCGCGCAGAGCCAAGCGGGTCAGTTCGTTCGCGGCCGGCGAACCGTCGCGCTTTACCCCGCCCAGCATCAACGACTGGCCGTTGTCGCCCTGCTGCACGCCGGGATACAGGTCCGAGTCGCGATTCAACGAGATGAAAAACTCGGCCAGCAGTTCCTCCGCCTCGACGGGCGTGAACCGCCCGGCGGCCAGGTCCGTCTCCAGGTACGGCCACATGTACTGATCAAACCGACCCAGGCCCACGTGGTAATGGCCGCACAGCCACACCGCGGCGTGCTGCAACCGCAGCGACTGCAACGCCTCGTGGAAGGTCCGCGGCGGGCGCGCCGGAACGTGACGCAGCATCGCCGCCATCTCCGGACGCCCAGCATGTTCGGCCGCCGCTGCGTAGCGCTGCGCCAATCCCAACACTGCGTCAATGCTCTCGATTGCGCTGTCGAGGAACTCGACGGCGTCCGCGTCGCCCCGCAACTGGTTCCGTGCCGCCTCGGCCACTTGGCGACGCCCCAATAGCCCCTGGGAAAGAACCATGCCCCAGTCCGCACAGATGTTGCTGATCGGACCGAGCTCGTGCGCCCGACCGCCGGCGAACAGATCGGCCCACGCGCCCGACGCGTAAATCGGCGGCACGGACGGCACCGTGCGCGTAAACAGAATCCGCTGCTCCGGCGCAATGACCGGACGTTCCGCCTCACACTGACGCCGCAGCAACCGCGCCACGCGCCGTGGCCAGGACAGCTTCTCCGCCTCGCACTCCGGCAGCACGTCCGGCGCCGTGGCCTGGCGCAACGACCGGTGCCGCTTCTCCCGAACCGCATCCCGCATCGCCGTCAGACGTTCGTTCATCCGTTGCCTCGTTTCGTCGATCGTCACAACTCAAGTGGCTTAGGCTGTTAGGCTGTAGACAAGAACGAGACGCCGTGACTCAATGACTCGGTGACTCAGTGACCCACGACACCCGACACCCGACACCCGACACCCGACACCCGACACCCAACTGACACCAACATGTTTGTCGAAGTTCAGCGCCTGAGGCGCTATCAGTCTATCCACCTACAGCCTGCCTCGGTGATTGCCGGTGCGTCACACGACCCGAACCGGGACTGCCAATCGCTCGAACACACTGACATCTGCGTTGACCGGTCGCGTCTCGTCGAACCCGGGCCGGAACTCACGGCCGCAGGCACGGTACTTGCCGCCCGCTGCCCGGTTGTACGGCAACAGATCTACTCGCTCCAGCCCAGACAACCCAGCCACAGCCTCAGCGATGGCGGCCAGATTCGCGGCCGTGTCCGTAACGCCGGGAACCAGCGGCACCCGTACCACAAACGGCTTACCCAACTCGCTCAGCACCCGCAGGTTGCTCAACACCCACTCAAGATTGCCGCCCACAAACCGCCGATGCAGTTCGGGCTCCATTAGCTTAAGACCGTAATATACCAGGTTTGTTCGCTCCGCCACCATTAAAAAATCGATTTTTGTTGCATACCCCGAAGTGTCCAGCACCACGTGTAGCCGGTCCAGACGGTCGATGACTGCGGCCACGAACGGCGCCTGCAGCAACGGTTCGCCGCCGGAAAAGGTCACCCCACCTTCATTCGCGCGCAGAATCGCCGCCTGCCGGTTCAAGATCTCTGCCAGTGCTTCGGCTGTATACGATTCGCCGACCAGCCGCTCACCCGTCAGGCCACGCAGCCGCTCGGGTTCGGGGCTCAACCCCTCCGGGTTGTGGCACCACGTACAGGATAGCGGGCAACCCTTCAGGAACACGGTCGTGCGAATGCCCGGCCCGTCGTGCACGGTGAACTCGCGAATGTCGAATACGATTCCGCTACGCATGGTCCAGCCTCGTGCCGCCTCGCCCCGGTACGCCCGGCGTGTCCCCACGCCGGCGCTTCAGTGCGTTCCTCTGCCACGCCACAGTTCCGCGTCGAACACCGCCCATCCCGACAACCGAATACCCCACATGGACGCACCTGCACACATATCAGCGCAGGCCAGCGTGAGGACACGCTTGGCCTACCCAGTACGCCCGGCGTGGCGACACGCCGGCGCTTCAGTGCGTTCCTGCCTGCGGTCCAGCGCTGCGTCAAACGACGCATCGGTCCGTACACCCAAACTTGTGTTCGTCTCCGACTTGCGTTATTATATACGTTGACGCGCGGACCCGGAACTCGGGACGCTTTGAACAGTCTAACGATGTTAGATTATCGGCAACTTGTACGATCGAATCGGTTCGGTCGTATGGACGGTTGACGTTGTATGGGGATTGTCGTACCTGAACGTGAAAGAACCGCAAGCCAGACGAGACGTCCAATTCCGGCGGGCCGAATCCCGCCCCGGGGGACGTGCGTTGTGTGCCTGCGTGGTCGTTCTCCTTCTGACAGGCCTCGCATGGTTCAGCCCCCGGCACCCCACGGTGCCGGGGGAACAAGGGCCAGTTGCCGTCAGTCGCCAAGTTCCGCGGCCCGCTGCGGACGTCGCACCCCGCCCGCCGCCGCCGGACGCGAATGGGACCGACGCGCACTCGGCGCCGCCAGCGCCCGCCGATCACAACGGCACCATGCCGGACCCCCGCCAGTCCACGACGACGCCGGCGCCCGACACCAGCGTCAACGTCGACAAGTCCAATCCCGACGCCTCCGTGCTTAGCTTCAGTTTGGGAACTTACTCGATCACCCCCGCCCGGCACCTCGGCCGCCGGGTCGCCGTGGTAACTCTCCCTGGCGCCTACTCCCTGAATCTCCGCGACCACCCCGCCCTGCCCTGCTGGCGCACCAACCTCATCATCCCGGAAGACAGCACGCCCACGGTGCGGGTGGTCGACAGCGATTACGAAGAGGTTGCCTGCGCCGCGCCCATGCCCGCGCTCGGGTTCATCTCCCGCGACCCGACCGAGCAACCCGGTCCGCAACAGTTCGGGGCGGTCTACGACGGCGCCGCGCCTTACCCTGCGGAGGTCGTCGAACTGACCGATTCGTACATGATCCGCCAGGTGCGCGGCATCGGAGTCATCATCCACCCGTTCCAGTATTTCCCGGCGCGCGCCGTATTGCGAGCGTACCGCAGGCTCACCGTCGAATTGGTGACGCCCGGGGCTGACCCGCAACGGGTGATGCTCCGGTTCCCCAAGCCCTTCAACAGTGCGGAGTTCGCCGCCGCCGCCGAACACGAGTTTGCGAACTTCGCCGACGCGTTTCGGAGCACGACGGAGGATGGCATTGCCCCGGCAACGACGCAGGAAGAGTCGCGCGCCGGCGACCCGCCCGAGACGCCGGAAAAGCTCCTGGTCGTGGTCCCCGACGCGCTCGCCGCCAACGCCACGCTGGCCACGTTCGTCGAGTGGAAACGCCAGCGCGGCATCAGCGTGCACGCCGCCAGGTACCCCGCCGACACCGGCAGCGGCAGCAGCAGCCTGGCCACCTACATCACCAACCAGTACCAGGCGAACAACATCACCTACGTCATTCTGCTGGGCGATGCGGGCGACATCCCCGTCAAGGCCATGAGTCCGAATCCGTCCGACACGCTCTACACCATGGTCAGCGGCAGCGACAAATACCACGACCTGCTGATCTCGCGCGTGTCCGCTTCGAACGCCACCGCGCTCGACAACCAACTCAGCAAAATCCTGGACTACGAGAAAGCGCCCGACACCGACACCGCCGCCGCCTGGTACGCGAAAGGGACCATGGTCGGCTCAAACGAGGGCGACACGACCAGTGCGTTCGGCAAGAAGGACAAAGTGATCCTGACCGAGGAGCGCCAGAAACTGCTGAACTGGGGGTACACCTCCGCAGATCAGATCTACGATCCCGGCGCCACGGACACCCAGGTCATAAACGCCTGGAATAACGGCCGCGGCCTGGTCTACTACCTCGGCCACGGCAACGATACCGCCTGGGTCACCGCCTCGTTCGACGTGACCGACGTGAACACGTCGCTCCACAACGGCAGCGCCCTGCCCTTTGTCATGAACGGCAACTGCCGAAACGGCAATTTCACCTACCCCAGCGACTGCCTCGCGGAAGCCATGATGAAAGTCGGAACCAGCGCCAGCCCCGCCGGCGCCATCGCCGTCGTCAGCTCGACCACCAACATGGACTGGGACCCGCCCATCGTCATGCTGCAGGCGTTCACCGCCTACCTGACGGAAACGTCGCCGTTCACGGCCGGGAACATGTCCTTCACCAACGCCACACCGCTGGTCTCCGCCGGCGGCCTGACCTTCTTCAGCATCCAGCGCGCCATGGACTACTGCTACGCCACCCCGGACGAGGGCGCCACCGCCGCGCAACTGATCGCCGAACAGACGCACTTGTTCGGCGACTGCACCCTGGGCCTGCGCCGCCAGGCGCCCGTCACGCTCGACGTCACCCACGCGCCGATGGTCATCCCGGGCGCCGCCTTCACCGTCACGGTTTCCGTGCCGGCTCGCGGCCCGCTGGCCAATGCCACCGTCTGCCTGTACCGCAACCCGGATGTGCAGGTGGCAACGAAGACCGACGCGAACGGCCAGGCGACCTTGTCGCCAGGCCTGATCGCCGGCGACGACCTGACGCTGACCGTATTCCACCGCGACGCTGTCCCGTACCAGACGCAGTTGCCGCTGTCCGGCGGCGCACTGACGATCTACTCGACCACGACGCCACCGGTGGCCTTCACGAACGAGCCGTACTCGTTCACGCACCAGGCGTTCGGGGGGACCCCACCGTACTTGTGGGCCATCACCAGCGGCGGCGCGTCCTGGCTCGGAATCGACGCCAACACGGGGATCGCCTCCGGGACCCCGTCCGAACCGGCAACCGTTGCATACACCGTACAGGTCACGGACACCGGACGGTCGGTCGCCACTCAGGACGTGACGCTGACCGTCGGCGCAGCCGTTTCGGTGACCACCACGGCCCTGGATGCGGGCACGGTCGGCAGCGCGTACTCCCAGGCCGTGACGGCCAGCGGCAGTTTCTCCCCCTTCACCTTCGCCCTGGCGTCCGGCACCCTCCCGACAGGCCTCAACCTCGCCACCGACGGCACGCTCTCAGGCACGCCCGGTGTCGCCGGCGACTACACGTTCACCGTGCGCGCCACCGACGCGAAAGACCGCACGGACGACCAGGCGCTCAGCATCAGCGTTGCCCCGTCCAACACGGTCACCATCACGACGCGCCCATCGCTCTCCGAAGGCACACGCGGCAGCGCCTACTCGGCCACGCTCAGCGCCACGGGCGGCTCGGGGGCAGGCTACACCTGGTCGGTCACCGGCGGCGCCCTGCCACCCGGCATGACACTCAATTCAGCCGGCAGCATTACCGGCACCCCGACGCTCGAAGGGAACTACGGCTTCACCATCCGGGTACAGGACAACTGGGCCCCGCCGCACAGCGCCCAGCAGACCTTCACACTCGTCGTCCAGAGCGCCGTGTACTTCCGCACCACCACGCTGCCCGGCGGCAGCGTCTCGCTGCCCTACGACACCCAGTTGCCGGTCGGCGGGTCCTTCCCCCCCTTCACCTACTCGGAACCATCGAGCGGCGACCATGATGTCGGGGCGGCGCCCAACGGCTTCACCGACACCGGCGCGCTCCAGTCCTCCTGGCGCACCCAGACCTACTCCGCCGACACGGAGTGGACCTGCGACCTCGGCTTCACGTTCCCCTTCTACGGCGTGAACTACACCACCTGCAAAGTGGGAGACAACGGCTACCTCGTGTTCGGCGGCACGTCGCCGACCCCCGATCTCTGGGATGCCACGACCCAGAACTTCAGCCGTGTCATCATGATCGCGCCGCTGTGGACCGACCTGGTCGTCTCGCAGGGTTACTCCGACACCGGCATCTACCTTGACCGCCAGTCGGACCGCATCACCGTGCGCTGGCAAGGTCGCGACTACCACAACGTCACCGGCGAGGCGGACGCCGGCGATCCCGAGCACCCGACCGACTACGTGAACGTCGCCGTCACGCTCTACGACACCGGACGCATTGAGTTCCACTACGGGTTCGTCCAGACCAGCAACCGCGCCATTGTCGGCATCTGCAACGGCAACGCCAACCAGCAGCAGGTCCTGTTCGCGCACTCCTGGAACTCAACGACGCCCGACTACATCCAAGGCTGGTCGATTCGCAACGACATCGTGTTCACCATCGCCAAAAACCTGCCCGACTGGCTGACCCTCACCGCCGATGGACACCTCACCGGCACGCCGACCGCCGCCGGGGTGTACCTGTTCACCGTCAACGTCCAGGACGCGCACGGCTACACCGCCAGCACCGAACTGACCCTCAATGTCACCGCCGATATCCAACCGGACACCAATGGCGACGGGGACGTAGACAACGACGAAGTCCTCACCTTCGTCGACCTCTGGGCCGCCGGGACCGTCACCCGCACACAACTTGAGGAGGCCATCGCCCAGTGGCGCAGCGGCGGCAGCGCCCGAGGATCGCCGCCCCGAAATGCCGAAGAAAGCACGCAGACGCCGCAGCCCTCGCCCGCTTTGGAGGACATCCTGGTTCTCGCCGTCGCACTGCCCGACCGCTCCTGGCTGGACTGGCTGACACGCGAAAACTTCGATGTCGCTGGAATCCACGGCGCGACCGCAACGGTCTACACGACCGCCGCAGGGCGGGCGCGCCTGGTCGCCGCCGGCCTGCAGCCGGTGCTCATCGAGACCCAAACACCCGCCCCGCTCCAGACCCGCGGCCTCCGCGGCCCACCGAGCGGCTATCACGGCTACAACGCAGTCACCACCGACCTGACCGCGTTTGCGCAGGCCCACCCCGACATCTGCCGCGTCACATCCATCGGCAAGTCGGTTCAGAACCGGGACCTCTGGGCCGTAAAGATCTCCGACAACCCGGACACCGAGGAGGATGAGCCGGAAGCGAAGTATCTCGGCACCGTCCACGGCGACGAGTCGCTCGGTGGCGAAATGTGCCTGGAGTTCATCGACTTCCTCCTCAGCCACTACGGCGGCACGGACGCCGACGGAGTGCGCGCCACCAACCTCGTCGACAGCCTGGAGATCTGGGTTGTGCCGTGCGTAAACCCGGACGGCCTCGATGCCGGCACGCGCTACAATGCCAACAACGTTGACCTGAACCGCAACTTCCCGGATGGCGTCCTGCAAACGGCGACACCCGTGTTCCCCAGCGGCAGCGTCGACAGTTCCGACCGGCAACCGGAAACGGCCGCCATCATGCAGTGGAGCGCCACGCACAACTTCACGCTCTCAGCGCAACTCCACACCGGCGACCTGCTGGTCTGCTACCCCTACGGCAACAATGCGGCTGGGCACTCGGTCGACACCCCCACGCCGGACGACCTGCTGTTCGAGTACCTGTCACGCGAGTACTCCTCCAACAACCCGGACATGGTCCAGAACTCGTCCTACCCGAACGGCATTGTCAACGCGGCCGCGTGGTACGTGGTCACCGGCGAAATGCCGGACTGGAACTACCGCTGGCTGGGCACCATGGAAACCACGCCGGAACTCTCAAACATCAAGGCGCCCAGTTCGTCATTGTTGCCGACTTACTGGGCCAACAACCGCGAGGCTATGCTCGCCTACATCGAAGCGTCCGACACCGGCATCCGCGGCCTTGTCACCGACGCCGCCTCCGGCGACCCGCTCTGGGCCCAGATCGCCGTCGTCGGCAACAGCCATGCGATGTACACCGATGCGGACGTGGGTGATTACCACCGCCCCCTGCTCGCCGGCACCTACACACTGACCTTCTCGGCGCCGGGCTACGTCTCCCACACCGTCCCCGACGTCGTGGTCGGCGGCCGCGGCGCCACCCGCATCGATGTCCAGCTCGGTCGCGATGATGCGAACTCCGCTCTGCGTCAGTTCGCGCACGTCCGGTACGCGCCCGGCGCAGCCAATATCGTCCGCCTCACCATCGGCATCGATGACGCCGTGCCGCCGCACGCGGTGATCGTCACCGAGACCCTGCCCAACGGCTGGACCTACCAGATCGCATCCACCCGCGCCGCGGACGGAACCGGCCTGGACGAACCGCGCCTCGATGGCGACACCTGCTGTTGGCTGTTCTGGGACGCCAGCCTCGTGGATCAGACGTTCTCGTACCGCGTGAGCGCCCCGGCGGACAGCACCGGGACGGTTTCATTTGCAGGCGTTTTCGAGACCCGAACCGAACCGTCCGTGACCCAGGGCAACACGGCGTGGGCCCCGCTCGCCGCCAACGAAGCCTTGGTTCGGTTCCGCCGCGGCTGGAACCTGTTCTCGTTCCCCACTGTCCCCGACACCCCGACCGTCGCCGCCGTCCTCGGGACTACCTGCCTGATGCCGGTCTGGAACTGGAACGGCACGGTTTACGCCAAGGCCGACACACTCGCGCCGAAACAGGGATACTGGGGATACTTCGACAAGGAAACGGGGGTGGTGTATGCCGGGACGCCGGCACCTGACCCGTACGGGCATTTCGCGCAAGGCTGGAACCTGTTCGGCCCTCTCGCGGACCGCCCACTCATGGACCGAAGCACCCTCCCCAGCCCCGTCTACTACTGGGACGGCCAGTACCGCACCGCCGCGGACATCAAGACAGGCCTGGGCTACTGGATCTACTCCTCCGCCGTCCAGGACGTCGACCTGCACTGACCGCTCTCCCCCCGCATTCAACCGCGAACGACCGCACGACGCCACTTGGCGACGCGGCCGGCAAGCCCGCATTTCCGCACGTACTCCGTGTTCAGCCTGGAATACAACGTGGAGGTTTCGCCTCTCGACTCATGCTGGAGCACGTCCGCGACATGGACAACCGCCACACTGTCCAGCGCGCCGCCCGTCTCGGAATCACCCTCCGCGACCTTTCGCTCCGGGTGATGGTGGTGAGCGCAACTGTTGACAACGGCGTCAGCAAACCCCCACACCGCCAGAAGGTACGCACCAACCTCCGCGTGCGACACGCCCATGATTCGGGTCTCTGCCTCAGCCGTGGAGATCCGGTCTCTCTGGCACATCTCATTGATCCGCACGTACGAGTCCGGCAGGTTCGCCGCGATGACCAGTTTGCCGATGTCGTGGAAGAGCGCAGCCACGTACAAGTCGTCCCTTAACGCCGCGTCCAACTGCTCCGCCAGGGCGATCTCCTGCACGATGGTCGCCGTCCCGAGACTGTGGTCCCACAGACCCTGAATCGAGAAACCCGGAAGCGTCCTGTCCTTCCACTCCGAAAAGATGTGCGTCGTCAACACAAGCGCCTGCAGCACCTTCAGCCCCAGAAGACTCGACGCCTGGGCAGGACTTGAGACTCGCTCACGAAGACCGAAGAACGCGGAATTGACCAACTGCAGGACCTTGGCGCTGATCGCAATGTCCTGCTCCACGATCTTGCCGATTCTCTCCGTCGACACATCCGGGTTTCCCAACTCCCTCTCCAACTCCTGGTAAACGGCCGGAATGGTCGGCAGCATCCTGATCTGGGCGACAATCTGTTCGAGCGAGCACGTTCTCGGAAGCAACTCACGAACCGCCAAAACCCGCTGGATCCGCTCGCTGATGGTCATCATGGCGGCTGGCTTGAGGAAGAACTGATGCGCCACACCCGCCGTGTGAAGTCCAGGCTCAGCGCCACGGCTCCCGGTGAAGATCAATCGGACGGTTTCCGGGTAAAGCTCCTTGACGACTTCGAGAAACTGCTTGCCGTCCATTTCCGGCATGGCCAAGTCGGACACGACGACATCGAACGGCATCTTCCTCATCAGATCCAGCGCTTTCAAGGCACAGGGCGCCGTAACGACCTCGGACTGGATCGTCGCCTGAATCACACCCGCCACAACCTGCAGAACCAACGGCTCATCATCGACAACAAGAATCCTGATCTTCCGCATCCTGACACCTCAAACTGGACCGCTCACGAAAACAAGACGACTGCACGCGGTCGCCGGCGCGTACCCTACCGACCGGGGAGGTAAGCCCCTTCGTCTCATAGACGGGCCACAGGATCCGCCTCCCACCTCCCAAACCGTAACCCCTCACATTACAGATGCCGACGCGTCCTGTCAACCCCGACTCAGCCCTGTTGCGTGAAGCGTCAGTCGCGGGTGGAACGACGGCGCGCTGGCCCATGCCTGATTCCCCCGTGGCCTTGTGCCACGGGGGAATCGGGTTCGCCCGCCAAACGTAGGCGTTCCCCCTCTCTCCCCTTTCCCCCGTCCGCCGGCGGCGGACGGGGGAAAGGGGAGAGAGGGGACACGGTGCGGCGTAGTAACCAGAATGAACCCGTTCACCTGCCACGCGAGGTGGCAGGGGTCTATGCTCCACCCTTTGCTGACGCATTACCCTCTTGCGCTGCACGCCGTCGACACCCGCGCCCCAGTCACCTGCCCTACCCTGCCACCTCAACCAGACGGTACTCGAGCGGTTTGAGCGTCAGCGCGAGGCCGTTGGCGGCAACCGGCAGTTCGGCGCCGGACAGCGTGTCCACGGCCTTCGCCATACCATGCCGGAATCCCAGGGCGTCCGGCTGCAGAGTGACACTCGCCTCGACCGCTCGGTCCGGGGACAGATTCGAGACCACCACCAGAGCCTTGCCGGTCCGCGATTTCGTGTCCCGCCTCAGGTACAAGCTGACCTTCACCTCGCCGGGCTGAACCGCGACACAGTCCGCATTGCGCCAGTACGGCAGCCATTCTGCCGTGCCGACGTCGAACCGGGTCATGACGTCCCATACCTTGGCAAGGGTCCGCAGTGACTCGCCGCCGTTCGGCCGCGGCCGCACGTCGTGAATGAGCGTCAACGCCAACGACTGGGGCGGGCTGAGGAAGTCGCAGGGAATGCCGAAATTCCGGCCCATGAACTCGGCGCGGAAGCAGGCCAGGTCCATGACGAACTTGCCGCCCAACTGCTCGCCGTTCCAGTACGAGTGGCAGAACGCCAGCGCCGGAATGCAGCAGCAACTGCTCTGATGCGCGTTCACAATGCCGCCGCGCGGCTCGAAGATGCGGTACAGACTCTGCATCATACGCCGCACCGCGAAAATCGGGAACGTGACCTCCAGCGTCCCGTCCGACTTGCGGTATCCGCAGCCGTGTGCGGTGTTCGCACAGCCCCAGGGTATGGACGTGCCGTCGAGATAAACGCCGTCAATGCCATGCGCCTCGACGAATTGCTGCATCTTGGCGATGAACCGGTCCTGCCACTCACTGTTGTAGCACACGATGTAATCGCGCTGCGCGGGCTGCCGGTCCCACCCGCCGACAATGCCGCCCTGCGGGTTCTTCACCAGGACCTTGTCCCAAAGTTCGGGCCACTCGGGAGCCAGGGTGGAAAACTCGTAACCGAAGTAGAGAAGCAACTTCATGCCGCGCTGGTGGCAGGCGTCGCTCAATTCTTTGCTCATGACCGCCGAGTTGTGCGCCTCGGGATAGTTCTGGATCGGGTTCCACGCCTCGTGGATGACCAGCGTCTTTACACCCAGACGCTCAAACTCGGCCAACTGCTCGTCCCGCTTGCCCTTGTCCGCCAGTGACGCACCGATGTAGCCGCAGTGATTGATGCGCCACTCGTGGAAGTCGACCGGAATCGGCTTGACCGGCGTTGCCTGGAACCCGAACGTGAACGTCAGCGGCACCAGCGGCGCATCCCACGCGTCCTGCCGGTCCTGCCACGGCGGAATGCCGGCATCGGCCAAATGCAACCGCAACACCGTCTGGTCGCCGCGCCGGACCACTTCCATCACGCGGTCCTCGCTCGCCGGAAACCAGCCGCGTGCGGACTCCGCAAACCAGGCCAGCCCGCCCTCTTCCCAGCCTAGCCACAGCGTCGGCTTGAACGGCACTGCAAACCCCGACTCGGGGACGTTGCCGCTGTTCTTCAGCGTGCCCATCTGCACCACGCCGGTCGCGGCGACCGGCCAGTAGGTGTACAGCGTCGCCAGGTCCGAACGCAACGGCACCTCCAGCCACAGGTTCTCGAGCCGCGGCGCGTCACGACGCCCCGTACCCGTATTCGTCCCGTGCGCGGTCACGACCAGATCGATGCGCATCATGCCGTCGAACTCGATTCGCGTCGTGACGCTGACGTTCAGGTGCTCGTTTGTCAGCCACCCGGACAGTACGGCCGCGTCCGCATCGCACTTGTGCAGCATCACCCCGCTCTTCTGCCACACCAGCGGCTGGCCGGCTACGGTCCCGACCAATGCCATCGGCGCGGCCAGAAGTTCCTGCCCGGCCGTCGCCAGCCCGGTCAGGAACGGCTGCGCGTCGAACCGACACTCGCGCCCCCACACCCCCACGTTCACCCCCGCGCCGACCGTGTCCGCCGTCACCGGCGTCCAGGGCCGCGGGACCAGGCTTGCAGGCTTGGTCATCTTCTTAGATGCACGCGTCTTCGTTGCCATGCTCGCTGTTCCTTCCAATGTGGCCTGTCCAAGGCCGTATTGACGCAAGAACCGTCGCGACTCTCCCTCTCCGTGCAGGTCTCAGCCGCGCGTTGTGCCTTAAGATGCCCGGGATAGTGCACCATGGCAAGCGCCAGCTTCCCGGCCCTTCCGCTTTGTCGCCTGCTTCGGTGGGGTTCCATGCTATCTCCCGCGCCTTGCACCCGGCCAATGCCCGGCTAGTTTCCTTCCTGTCACGAGTGGCGCGGGGTACTCCCGAAGCCATTCCTATATTGTTCGCCCTGAATCCGGCGAGGTCATCATGTCCACGAAACGCGGTCGCAACGATCCCTGCCCATGCGGCAGCGGGAAGAAGTACAAGAAGTGCTGTGGCCTGAAGAATCAGCCGCGTCCGGCGCGCAGCGAGACGCCGGGCGCGTTCCTCGGCGCGGCGCCAAACCAGCCTTACTCCCCCGGCCCAGTTGTGTCGGGTCTACCCGACGGCCTCAATCTGCATCCCTACATGCTGGTACGGATGCTTGACAAGCCGTCGCCGGAACTGCTCGCGCGCTTGCCGGCGGACTTCCTCCAGAGAACGGCGGACCGCTGGACCATCTCAAAGGTCGCGGCGCTGAACACGGAGCAGATTCTCGCCCGGCTCCACGCGTTCGGTGTTGCCGTCTCAGCGGAAGAGTTCCGGGACCGGAACCCGAGCGTCTGGTCGGCGTGGGAGATCGGCGAACAATGGCTCGACGAAATCGTCCGGAAACCTACATTCGTCGACGAGGATTTCTTCGGGCTCGCGGCCTGCGAACTGTGGAAACGCGTCTGCCCTGAACGACCCTCAATGGAAATGCTTGACGACTGGATGCAGGACGGCTATGACGCGAAGGAAAGCGGCGACACGGCGACATGCATCGACCTGTGGCTTCGTGTCTGGGACGTATTGCGCTCGCGACTCACCCCGCAAATGCGGTGCTGTGACGATGCCCTGCCCGTGTTCAACGGCACTCAGTCCCTGTTCAACTGGACTCAGGACCTGGCGAACGCTCTGCTCGAGGGCGCGGACGTCGATCGCCGCTGCGCCGAACGCGGCATCCGCTTCGCACAGGACATCGTCTGGCAATTCCCCGACCAGGACGAACTGTATGTCATGAACTTCCGGTGCGACCTGGGCCGCTTCTACTTCCGCGACGGACGACCGCAAGATGGCGAAGCCGTGTTGCGCGACCTCATCGACGACTATCCGCACAGGGCCCAACCCTACGGCGTCCTCGCCGACGAGTTCGGGCTGTTCGCGCATGGCCAACCGGACTACGCCCGGGCCATCGAGGTGCTGGAACTCGCGCTCGCCTACCCGGTCGAAGACGCGAATGACTGGTCCATCCCAAGGCGTCTCGATGACTGCCGGAAACGGCGCATGGGACAATCGTCCCGACCGTGAGCCGCGTGTTGGAGTTGGCCCGCCCACACGGTTGGCGCAATCGCCGTTACCCCGGCCGGTCCCGTTCGCGGCGGGGCGGTCTCCCCTCCCAGTGGCGGCGCGCAACCCGGACCGCGTAAACGCGGAACTACGAACCTGAATTGCCGTCCGCTCCGACGTGATTCGCAGGACACGGCGACAGGTCTAGTACCGTAGTACCGGAAAGTCGAGGGCGGACGGGGGACAGGGAAAAGAGGGGGCCGGCGACCCCGGTTCACCCGTGGCACAAGGCCACGGGGGGGCTCACGCATCGGCCTGCACGCCGTCGTTCCGCCCGCGACTGACGCGACGCGTAGTGCGCCACACAGCGCTTGAACCTGGCACATACGGTGCTAATATTAGTACTGACAAAAGTACCGACAGGAGCACACAATGAACCTGATAGCGGCCCAGGAGATCAAGCGACGCGGCATGGCAGCAGTGGATGATCTGCTGGACCAGGGCCCCGTGCGGATCGTGAAGAACAACCAGCCACGCTACGTGGTGATGCGCGAGGCTGATTTCGATGCGATGCTGGACGACCTGGCTGAGGCGCGGATTGCGGCATCGGAAGCCGACCTGAAGGCGGGTCGTATCCGCAAGGGTACGGCGGCGGTCCTGATGACCGAACTGCGCAAGGACGCATGACATGGCGTCAGTCGGCCACCACCGCTTCGTCTTGGTCTGGACCGCGAGTTTCGTGCGTACCGCCAGAAAGTTCCTCCGCCGGCACCCGGACCTTGAGGGGGTCTTCGCCGACGTACTCCGGCAACTTGAGACTGACCCACACGCGCCACGCCTCCGCCTGCATTCGCTGAAGGGCAAGCACCTGGGCAAGCACGCGGTGAGCCTGACCTACGAATACCGGATCGTGCTGATCCTACGCCTCACAGCCAAAGAGGTCGTGCTGCTCGACGTCGGCGCACATGACGAAGTGTACCGAGGGTAGCCCCTGTGCCTCACGCCGGCCACGGCGCCCCGGATTCGAGGACGCTCGAACCCCTCGAGAAGCTTCGCGCTCCCTCATCGCTGTAGTGGCCGCGGCGCGCGCGACTCCCGAGCTTTTCCACAGACTTGGCTTGACTTCTTGATGACATAATATTAAACTATTATTCAACGATATGCTGTATGTTACATAAACATATATCGGGACGCGCCATGGACTGGGTTGAGACACAATCACTGACGGACGCCGGCACGGTGCCGTACCTGGCCATTGCCGACCGCATCGAGCGCGACATCCGATCCGGCCGCCTCCGGCCCAACGAACGACTCCCAACCACCGTGGAACTCAGCCGCGTGTTTGGTGTGACAGTACCCACGGTGCAAAAGGGTCTCAGCCGCCTGGCCGCACGGGGGCTTCTGAACCGTGCCCCACGCCGGGGCACGTTTGTCTCGTCATGCATCGGTGCGGACACCATCGCGCTGGCGGTGGGGCAGAGCCCCTATGCCTCCGAGAGCGCCTTTCCCCGCTTGATCATCGACAGTTTCCACCGGCTCTGCGGCGCCTACAACGCCTCGGTCAGCGTACACATTCTCTCGGACCAGGACGGGCCGCAGAATGCCGCCCGCCTCGAACAGGACGTGCACGACGGCCGGGTCAAGTGCATCTTCTCCTTCTTCCATTCCACGTTCCAGTCACACTGGCTGGAGGGACTCCGCGACGTCCCGTGGGTCACGGTTTTCGACATCGGCTTCCGCCACATGGTCAAGACGGGCGTAAGCCATCTTCTCGCGCACGGCCGCCGAGACATCCGCGTCCTGTCCATGCTGCCGCCGGACAAGGACGCGGCGCTGGAGCGGGAGGGCGCGACCGAGGCGTTTGCCGCCGCCGGCGTTCCGCCACCGCCGGGCTTCCTCATCCAGTGCGGGCAGCGGGAACAGCACGGCTACGAGGCGACGCACCAACTGCTGTCCGGTCGTCAACGCCCGGACGGCCTGCTGGTGAACCACGACCTGCTCACACGCGGCGTCCTGCTCGCCCTCGCCGAACGGGGCGCGCGCGTGCCGCAGGACCTCGCCCTCATTTCCCACGAGAACAAAGGCTCGGAGATCCTTGCTCCATTCCCCCTGACCGTCATCCGCGTCGAACCGGACCGCATCGTCAACGTGGTCCTGGAACGAATCTGCCACGGTCCGGCGCTGCGCCCAGGCGAGAATGCCGTGCGGCTCGATCTCGCCCCGACGCTGATCCCCCGCGGTTCCTGCGGCGAAACGGTCCCCCGGAATGGCGCGAAGCGCGACCGCCAGAGCCGAAAGCCCGTGCGACGGCCGGGAACCGCCAGACGCCACGAAGGACCGCCCGCGCCGTAATTCGACCCCGCCGGCCTTGCGCCGGTGGTGAAGGAGATCGCCGGCTATGTGGACCGCCAGTCCCCTGAAATCTCTTTTCTTCTCCGGGCTTCCCGCGGCCGCGGTCCGCCCGGAGAAGAGATAAGCTGTGGCCTGACAGATCGAGTGGCGCGTGATCTGCTTCACCACCGGCACGAGGCCGGTGGGGTCGCCCAACTGCGCAGATCAAGAACACGGAGACCAACGCATGCGACTACCCCTGCTGTTTGCCCTCGCGAGCGCGGCCATGAGCGCGATCACGGCCGGCGCTGACGGGACCAACATGATCGGCCGCCAAAGCCAGAACGAAGGGATCGACGTCCTTCCCGCACCGGCACAGGTCGTGATTGACGGCGACCTGTCGGAGTGGGACTGGTCCGGCCGGATCTGGGTCTTTGCCGACGCGGCCGTGCGCTCACACTACTCCGCCGAAGTCGCTGCGATGTGGGACAAGGACAACCTGTACCTGGCCGCCAAGTGGAAGGACCCCACGCCCATGTTCAGCGTGGTCAACCCCAACCACAACCCCGGCGACGGCTGGAAGTCCGATTCCATGCAGCTCCGCGTCCGCACCGCAGACCAGACGTCCTGGGTCACCACCTGGTTCTTTGCCGAAAACAAGACTCCAGCCATGACCGTCTGCAAGTGGAAGGACATGAACAACGACCGTGCCGGCATGGACACGCTGCTGCTGAAGGCCGCCCCCGGCGGCACCGACATCGGCGAAGGCGCCGCGCTTGCCTACAAGGCGGATCCGGACGGCGATGGGTTCGTGCAGGAACTCCGCATCCCCTGGCGCCTGCTCTACCGCCAAGCGCCGGAGATCAAGCCTGGCGACGCGCTCCGAATCGGCATGGAGTTCCTCTGGGGCGCACCCGACGGCGGCCGGACCAACCCAACACACCGTTACGCCGACAACATGAGCCAGGGCGTGACGACGCGCGAGTTCTTCTGGAGCGCCTGGCGCGCCTGGGGCGAAGCGCTGCTGCGCGACCAGGGGAACGTGCCCGTGCGCCGCTACGTGTCAGGCGAGGACAGGATCCTGGGCACCATCCCCGTCCAGGCTTCGGTCCCCAAGGACGCCAACCGCTTCACGCTCGTGATCGACGGCACCGACGGCCGACGCGTCCGCAACCTCGCCGCCGACCTGGATCCGGCCGAGTACGAAGCCGCCGCTCCCGGAACGAACTCGGAACGCAAGATTCAGGTGCTGTGGGACGGGCTCGACGACAACGGTAAACCCGTCGCGCCGGGGTCCTACCACGTCCGCGGCCTCACCCATCGCGGCATCGTCGCCGAGTACGTGATGTCGTTCTACAACCCTGGAACCCCGCCGTGGGCGACCAAGGACGGCAGCGGCGCCTGGCTCGCCGACCACACCAATCCCTGCGCGATCGCCGCGTTCGAAGACACCGTGATCGTGTCCGCGTCGTTCGCCGAGGGCGGGTTCGGCATCATTGGCATCGGCCCGGACGGACGCAAGACGTGGAGCCAGTACCGCGGCGCGGCGAAGATAGCCGTCGACGACGCGTTCATCTACGCCTACCAGAGCCAGTCATGGTCAGCCGGCAGCGATGACGCGTTCCTCTGCCGGTATGACGCGAAGAACGGCGCAGAAAAGCCCTTCTTCCTCGACGGCGCCCAGCGCCCCTTCGAGTTGTCAATCAAGACCGTGCTGAACAGCCAGACACTGCCCCGTGTCAACGGCCTGGCCGCCCACAACGGCAAGCTCGTCCTCTCCCTTGACGGCGACCGCATCGCGATCCTTGACGCGGCACGCGCCGCCGCCATCCAGATTCTCGCGTTGCCGGGCGTCGGCGCCATCGCGTTCGACCCGGCCGGGAAACTCCACGCCGTCATCGGCGTCGACCCGGCCAAAGCGTCGGCCAAGCCCGCCAGCCGCGTCAACCGCCCCTACGAGCAACCGGACGCCGTTCCGGACGTGACCGGCGTATCAGTGGCAACGGTGGACCTGGCGACCGGCGCCACGACGCCACGGCCCACGCCTGGCGCCGCCGCCATCGCCGCCGTCGCCTTCGACCGCGACGCCAACCTGCTCGTTGCCGACGCCGGACCCGACCGCCAGGTCAAGGCGTTCGACGCCACGGGCAAGCTCGTTTACACCTGCGGCCGGCAAGGCGGCCGACCGATCCGCGGCAGGTTCGATCCGCAGGCCATCATGCGGGCCACATCCGTCGCGGCCGACGCCCAAGGCAACGTCTGGGTCACGGAAGACTGGGATTTCCCGCGCCGCGTCTCCGTCTGGCGGCGCGACGGCACGCTGGTTCGCGACTACATCGGCCCCACCGGTTACTCCGGCGTCGGCTGCTACCTGCACGACCAGACACCTGGCCTCGCGTTCTGCGGCCCCGTCGAAATGGCCATCTCCCCCGCGGATCGCACCTGGCACGTCACGCAAATCCTTTGGGTCCCCGACACGGCGAAGGGCGAACGCTTCCCGATCGACCCACTGTCGAACTGTGCACCGATCCGCTTCACCAGCAGCGCCTCCGGCACGCCGCGCGAGTACATGTACGCCCACGGCGAGGCCGGCCCGCACGTTGTTTACCTTGAGAAGGACGGGCGCTGGCAACCCGTTGCCGCCATCTGCCTCGTCGGGCAATTGCTTGACCTGATGGACTACCACATGATCCCCGCCGCCATGCCCACAGGCGAGTTCGAGGGCCTGGATCCCGCCGACGGCTGCTATTGGAACGACGCGGACGGCGACGCTGTCCCGCGCCGCGCCGAGTGCACCATTGTCCCGACCGCCACGAAAAGCACGCCCGGCAAGCGAATTGCCGCCTCCGGCCTGGCACTGGCGAACGGCTGGGGCGGCCGCCCCAGCTCGAACCTCGCGATCTACACCGTGGACAAGACCGGCAAGATCTTCAGCCACAAGCCGTTGCGTTTCACGCCGGACGGCGCACCCGTCTACGGCCCCGAAGGCACCAACGCGCTCCGCGCCGCCGCAGTGGCCGGCTGCGACACAATCCCGATTGTCGCCGAGAACCGCCTCGTCTGCCTCGGCGCCAACCATGGCGGGGCGGACAAACCGTTCCTCGGCATCGACCTCGCCACCCAGGACGTGCAGTGGCGCTACCCGAACCGTTTCGCCGGCGTGCACGGCTCGCACCTCGCGCCCATGTGCCGGCCCGGACTCCTGATCGGGCCGCTGAAGGTCTGCGGCGTTGCGGACATGGGGCCCGACATCGGCAACGTCATGCTCATCCGGGGCAACCTCGGCCAGGACTTCTTCTTCACCACCGACGGGTTGCACGTCGGCGCGATCTGCCGCGACACGCGCCTGCCCGGCGAGCCGTTGCCGAACGACGAAACGGCGCTGGTTGGAACGTCGATGAACGACCTCACCGAGGGCGGCGAACCGTTCAACGGCTGGTTCGGACGCCAGGCGGACGGGAACGTGCGCCAGGTCAGCGGCTTCGCCAGCCAGGCGGCGTTCGTCACTGAATTCAAAGGTCTGGAAACGATTCACCGCGTTGACGCCGGCTCCCTCACGGTCGATCAGGCGGCCATTGACAAAGCCCTGGCGGACAATGCGGCGCGCGGCGCGACCGCGGTGGCGTCCACCGCCGCGGTCATCGCCAAACTCGCCACTTCGCCTGCCGGCGCCATCGCGCCTGCAGCGTGGGCCAAGGTGTCCCCCATCAACATTGCTCGACAGGGCCAGCCCGAACGGGCCACGGCACGACTCGGGTATGACGCGAAGAACCTGTACGTGAAATTCGATGTCAAGGACCCCAGCCCGTGGCGCAACGACGGCAAGGACGCAACCCGCCTCTTCAAGACGGGCGACTGCGTCGACCTTCAACTCCGCACCGACCCCGCGGCGACTGGCGAGCAACCGCAAGCCGGCGACCTGCGCCTCCTCATCGCCGACATGGGCGGCAAACCGACTGCGGTCCTCACGCGGCCCGTGGACAAGTCCGCACCGGCCGAACTGCGCAAGAGCTATGCGTCGCCGGTCGGCACGCGCGTGCTTGACCGGGTCGAAACCATGCCTGCCGTGACCGCGTCCGTGACCCTCGCCACGGACGGCTACAGCGTGCAGGCCGCCATCCCACTCGCCACCCTCGGGCTGGCGCCGAAGCCCGGCCTGCAGCTCCGCGGCGACGTCGGCTTTATCACCTCGGACGCACAGGGGATGATCAACACCGCGCGCATTTACTGGTCCAACCAACGCACGAACCTCGTCAACGACCTGCCCTCAGAGGCGTGGCTGTATCCCGCCGCCTGGGGGACGTTGACATTCGAGTAGGGCAACCTGGTGGCACCCGAAAACTGAACCCCATCGGTCGAGGAAACAGCGCATGAACAGGGTCACCCCGGATACAGCACTGGCCAGGGCAGCGTCGCGCCAACGAATCACGTCGCAAGCCCAGGCTCGTAGTACCGCCTTCAGGCGGTCCCCGTTTGCCGTCGCCACGCGCACCCCGGACCGCGTGAACGCGGGACTACGAACCTCGAACATCGCCCACTCCTCCACTGCGCCCAGGCCGCGCCCCTTCACCCTCATCGAGCTTCTCGTCGTCATCGCCATCATTGCCATGCTGGCGTCCATGCTGCTGCCCGCACTGAGGCGGTCCAAGGACACGGCGGTGCGGGTGCAGTGTACGGGCAACGCCAAGCAGATCGCCATCCTCTGCATGGTCTATGCGGAGGACTACGATGCCTGGTTCCCGCCGCACAACCGGAACCCGAACTGGATCCCGGTCAACAACTTCGGCTATGTCCACGGCCTGGGCTGGCTGAAGCACCCGCCCACCGCGACCATCCCGACCACGTCGCCCAGCTATGTCGACACCAGCGACATTTTCTTCTGTCCGAGCCTGGCCGGCCGCGGCACGGCCTGGTATTCCGCCTCGTCCTCACTGGCGCAGCGCTGGGACAACGGCAGCTCCGGGTACAGCTACCACGGCAACCCTTGGCTCACCGATGCCTGGACCAACCTCATCTTTGTCCGGCCTTTGCGCACCGGCGACTCGACCTACAATTTCCCCACCACCCGATTCGTCTACGGGTTGAACCGTTCCGAAGTCCGCGACATGACGCCGAACCGCCTGGTCCTGATCTCGGACCTCATGTCGGAAAACCCCACGAACGCAAACGTCATTTTCCGACCGCATCCCGCCGGGAACCCATGGCCGCGCGGCGCCGGTAACGTCGGGTTTGCCGACGGTCACGTCCAGATCGTCAAGGGCGCCGATTGGCAACCGTCCAACGGCACCATGGTCGGCCTCGGCGCCGCCTACTACCGCCCCGTGACCGGCTACTGAACACGGAGACAGATCAACGTGCCATCGGTGCCATTGAAACAGTGGCGCGGGACCTCCGGGACCGCAGCAGAGTACCCTCGGGCCGTCCCGGGCCGAGGTCCTCGGCCGGGGACCGGCCCGCGCACCCCACTTCGGCGCGGGACGCGCCGAGCCACAGGGAGACTACACCTATGACAAAGCCACGACTCCTAGCCCACATCGACATCGCCATCCTCGCGGGAGTCATCCTTTTCAGCGTTGCGAACTCCGCAGCCGTCAACGCCCAAACCGCCCCACCGCAGGCAACCTGGACCGACACGGTCGCGCCGGCGCTCGGCCTGCTGACCGATGGTGTCTTCCTATCCCCTGATACCGGGCTCATCACGGGCAAAGCCATTTGGCGAAGCACGGACGGCGGCGCGACGTGGAAAGAGGTCTGCCCGATCGGATTCTGGCGGTTTGCCTTTGCTGATGCCGCAACCGGCTATGCCTGCGGCGGCGGCTGGGCCGGCAAGCCCGGCTTAATCTTCAAGACCGACGATGCCGGCGCGAGCTGGCGGCAGGTCCTTGACGGCCCGATCGGCGTCATGGCCATCGCGGTGCAGGGCGCCACGGTCATCGTCGGGTCGCCGTGGAAGACCAACACACTGTGGCGCTCGGCGGATGCCGGCGCGACCTGGACAGAGATCACCGGCGCCGGCGCCGACATCGGTGGCCTGACAGCCGCCAGCGCTGAAGTCTTCTACGCCCTGAACCTCGAAGGCTGGGTACACCGTTCGGACGACGGCGGCGTCACGTGGCGCAAACTCGTGAAGTTCAACAAGAGATCGCACGCCGGCCGTCTCGCCGTCGGCAAGGACGGGGCGCTGTTCCTGACCAGCGTGGACGGCGGCGGCGTGCGCAAGTCCGTCGACGGCGGCCAGACCTTCGTGAAACTCGACGGTTCGCCCGAGGGCGCCGGCGCGATCCTGACCAGGCCCGACGGGACACTTCTGGTGGCCGCCGGTCGCGACATCTTCGAGTCCGATGCGGCCGGCGAAACCTGGCGCCAGACCGCCACCGCGGCGCAGTCGCTCAACTCCTTCTCCTGCGCCGCCGGTGCCGACTGGGCCTTCGGCGGCTCCGCAGGCGGCGTCGGCTTCTGGCCGGTATCGACCATCCTGCGCCGCGGCGCGGACTCCGCCGCCGGCAAGACTCGAACCATCATCCCGCTGGAGTACGACATGCCGTTCGACGGCGGCGTGACGATCGCCATCGACGATGCCACGGGGACACGGGTCCGCAACCTGATCGCCAACCAACCCCGAACCAAGGGCCGAAACGTCGAGTCCTGGGACGGCCGTGACGAGTGGGGCACGATTGTCCAACCCGGCGAATACGCGTGGAAGGCGGTCGCCAACCCCGGGCTGCACGTCGAGTACGTGTCGCACTTCAATTCGCCCGGCGCGCCACCGTGGGACAACGGTCTGGGCACCGGCGCGTGGGGCAGCGATCACCGCAACGTCCAAGCGGTCGCCACCAACGCGTCGCGAGCCTTCATCGGCTGGCCCATGTCCGAGGCTGGTAGACGCGTCATTGCCGTGGATCCCGCCAGCGGCCGCAAGCTGTGGCAACAGGGGCGCCGCCTCATTCTCGGCAACCACTACGGCGGCTCCGCCACCGCCCTCGCCGCCGACGAACGGTTCGTCTATGTCGCACTGCAAACGTCGGAGGGCGGCATCGGTTTCTGCCGGCTCGACGCCGAGACCGGCCGCGAAGTGCCGTTCGCGCGTACCGTCGACGGCAAAGCCGTCACCGAGGTCGATCACGTCTGCAATCCCGCACCTGGCGCCGCACCCGCCCCCGAACCGATCCACCAAACCTTCGCACGCAACGGCTGGGACGCTTCAAACGCACTCGGGGCCCTGCGCGGTTGCGCGGTCAACGCCCAACACGTCTTCCTCTCGTCTTACGGGGACAACGCCATCTACGTCTGCGACAAGCAAACCGCGGCCGACGTCAGAACCCTGAGCGTCCCGCAACCCGCCGGCCTGGCCTTCACACCGGACGGCAGGCTGCTCGCATTGACCGGTTCCCGAATCGCCGTGGTCGACGTGGAGACCGGCGCACTGGCCCCACTGGCCGAGTCCGGCCTCACGGCACCGCTCGGCCTGGCCGTCGACCCGTCGGGCCGCATCCTCGTCACGGAGCGCGGCGCCGAGATGAATGTCAAGGTCCTCAACCCCGACGGCACGCCGCTCGGTACGATCGGCGCCAAGGGCGGACGCACCATGAGTGGACCGTACAACCCGGCCGGCATGCTCATGCCGTGGGGCGTCGCCGTGGACTCACAGGGCCACGCCTGGGTTGCAGAGGAGGATTTCTGCCCGCGCCGCGTCAGCGTGTGGGATGCCGCCGGCTCGCTCACCCGCGAGTTCATCGGACCCTCAACCTACGCGGCCACGGGCGGTGCCGTCGACCCGCTCCGCCCGGCAACGGCCATCGACACGGGAACCATCTTCGCCCTTGACTGGACGAACGGAACCTCAAAACCCGTCTGCTCCATGCCGCGCATGGGCTGGCATCCGCAGGCGTTCTTCGGCTGGCCGTGGCCTGCCAGCGACGGCGCACCGCACGGCAAGGCGCGCTTCATCACATTCCAGGGCCGGCACTTCCTCGCCACTGAAAACTGCCCCATAACGCTCTACGAACAAGTCGGCGACGCCTGGCTGCCGCGCTGCGCCCTGGGCACCGCCATGGGCATCATCCACGACCAGTGGCGCTACTCCCCCATCGATGTGGCCGCATTCCCCGGCTACGATCCAGCCACCTGGACATTCCGTAAGTGGCCGTTGCCCAGGGAGTTCAAGGACTTTGCCTTCATCTGGAGCGACACCAACGGCGACGGCCTGGCGCAGCCCGAGGAGTTCCAGCGCCAGGAGAAACCCGACGGGGTCTGGTTCGGCCTGCAGATGTTCTTCGGTGACGACCTCACCGCCTACCTGGGCACTCACAAGATCCCCGCCGCCGGCTGGACCGCCTGCGGCGCACCGCAATACCGCATGAACGACCTGACCGCGGCCATCGAGCCCCCAGCGGCACGCCCAAACGGCACCCAGACCTGGATCCACTCGCCCAAAGGCTGGCACATTGCCGGCGGCTACAGCCCGGCGTGGAAGGACACACCGAGCCGCAACGTCACCGGACTCCTCGGCGGCTATGCGCCGGACGGCAAGCGCAAGTGGACATACCCAAGCTACTTCCAGACGCACGGTTCAATGGGTGCACCGCCCGCGGCACGCGGCCGGTTCATCGGCGACTGGTACTTCGGCGGCATCGTCGATATGGGCGGCGACCTGGGCGAAGTCTTCCACGTGACCGGCAACCTCGGCCAGCACTACCTGTTCACCGTCGACGGACTCTACATCGGCGAACTGTTCCGCGATGCCCGCGCCGGCCCCGTCACCCCCGCCGAGGCACATCGCGGCCTGTCCCTCGACGCGATGACCAACGGCACCGAAGGCTGGCTCGCCGGCTTCTTCCGGAATGCGGACGACAACGCCCTCTATATCCTCAGTTGCGCCGGCCACGCCACCGCACCGGTAATCTCCAGGCTTTCCGGTCTCGAGGGAGTCAAACGCGTCGCGGGACGGGTCACGGCCGACGCGGCCCGGCTCGAGTTTGCGCGACTCGTGTCGCCGTCCTCCAGCTCCGGCGCGCGGACGCCCATGGTCCTGCGCCGAACCGCGACGCCCCCCGCCATCGACGGCAAGCTCGACGACTGGGATATGACTCGGAGCGTCGGGATCGCCGTCGACGAAAACCACGGCGCCGTGATTGCGGCAGCCATCGACGACAAGAACCTGTACCTGGCCTTCGATGTCGTGGATCCGTACCCCATGCGCAACCAGGGTCCCGACAGATTCCTGCTGTTCAAATCCGGTTCCGCCGTCGACCTGATGCTCGGCACGGACCCGGGTGCCGCACCCGGCCGTGGCAGGCCAGTCGCCGGCGACCTCCGGCTGCTCCTTTCCGAACTGGACGGCAAACCGGTCGCCGTTCTCTACCGCGCCGTCGCCCCGGGCGCGGCCGACCCCATGGGTTTCAGCAGCCCGAACGTGACCGTGAAATTCGACTCCGTCCACGAGCTGCCCGCCGCCCGAATCGCCATCGACAGGGGTGGTCGCGGCTACCGGCTCGAGGCTGAAGTCGCACTTGAGGATCTCGACTGGAAACCAACGAAAGGTGGGGTGTACTCCGGCGACGTCGGCGTCGTCTTCTCGGATGACACCGGGACCCGGAACACGCTCCGCGCCTACTGGTCGAACAAGAAGACCAACCTCACGGCCGATGTCGGCGAAGAGTCGCGCCTCGCGCCCTGCGAATGGGGCGAACTCCGGGTCGAGTGACACGGGGACGTCGTCGGGTTGGTCCATCGAGAGTGTTCAGTGTTCAGGAAAACGGTGCGCCCTGGAGCGCCCGCGTCTCGCGGGCTGAACCGTCGCCAGGTGTACAGGTGCGTTCCACGATGGTCAGTATTCGGTGAAGTCAGCAGCATGGATACGTCTGTTTCGTCCGGGGTGTCCGAGTTCGCCGCGGAAAACAGCGCCAGCGAAACCGGCGGAATCAGGCCCGCCGCGAGGCGACCATCGACTTGCCCTGAAGGGGCAACGCATAGTGGCCCAGGGCAGAGCGACAGCGTCACCCTGGGTTCTCGTGTCGACCGGCGGCAAACGGTTGCCAGCATGGGGCCGAGTCAATGGCGTGTGTCGTGGTCCGCGAGGGCATTTGAGGTCACCGCGCTGAGGCAACACGCGGAAAAGGCAAAGCCGAACGCCTGGCGAACGGCACGCCCCTGACGCCGCCGTCACTTAAGCGTCCACGTGCCGAAGTTCCGCGGCTCGACAAAGCCGTCAAAGGTCTGCGACCACGCGGTCTGTTCGCGGTCCGGAACGCGCTGCCGGCAGAGGTTCGCCTTGAGCTTGGCGCCAGACGTGGGAGGTGTCATTCTCATTTCGTTCCACGGCAACGCCACCTCGAGTGTCCACTCATTCTGACCCACGCGCACTGCGCTCTTCAAGTTCACATTGAACCGGGTGTCAGCCGCCTCGCCGCACAACCCGTCCCACACCACGTTCCCGGCGCTCACGATCACGTGCACGTAGGGGATCGGGGCCTCGCCTTGCGACAGGAAGATGTCGACGCTGTCGCCGTCCCAAACGCTGTCGTCACGATTCACACCGACCGGTTTCATGGCCTTGGGATTCGGCTCGGGGCATCGGACGGCGACGTACAGGTTCTCGGCGTCATAGGCGACCCGTGCGTCGGTGCTGACCTTCGGCTTGGTGTCCACGCCGACATAGGGCACGAACGCATCGAGGGCCACGGCGTTCTGCCAGACGGCGTCGGACAGGTCACCATCGATAACCGGGCCCTGATCGACCTTCGGAATATCGGCCGTGCGCCGGATCAGTTTCGCCTCGAGTTCGGCCTGGCGCCGCTCCTGCGCCGCTTTGATCACCGGCACGATATCGAACCCGAGCGGCTGGTGCGCGGCAATCTTCGCTCGTGCCGAGACGACGGCCTGTTCGAGGCCGGGCGGCAGGTCGACGTTCTTCCACCAGTCCATCTTCTCGCTGTAGAGCCAGACAAATTCGTCCGCCGTCGCCAAGGCGTAGTAGGTGTTGTGCTCGAACCACTGCTGCCGTTCGGCGGGCGTCAGCGCCGGGGCCGGCGAGCGGCGCTGGCCCCAGATGCCCAACGCGAACAGGTAGTCCACGTACAGGGCCTGGCTCATCTGCATCTGCGTCTGGTACGTGCGCGTGTTCTCGGGGGCAACCAGGCAGAGCGCCCGCTGCTTGACGGTGTGGAACGACTGGTAGAACTGAATCGGAGATGTGTAGTAGTAGGCCGACTCGTTCCCGTCGGTGAACAGCACGTCCGATGCGGCCGCATCCAGCATGCCGTTGAAAAACGCCGGCAGCAGCGAGTAGTACTCCTGCGACAGCCGCTGCTCGCGGACCGTCAGGTCCGGTTCGTTCATCAGGCCCCCGAAGTAGCAGAGTTGGAAGAACGTGTGGATCACCGGTTTCGGCATCTGCGCGGTGATCGTCCGGATGAATTCGGCGCCGCGCTTCCGCGCCTGAACCTGGTATTCGGCGAACGTCTTTTCCTTGGCGCGAACCTGCGCCGGGTAGTTCCACGGGTTGTACCCGTACGGCTCCTGGTCAAAGCAGATACCGCGACAACGTGCCAGCGCCGCCGCCTTGGCCACAATGGTCAGGTTGTGCCGCACCGACTCCCAGTCCGCGTCGCTGAACCAGTCCACGTCTGACGCGGCCAGGACGCTGATGAAGTTGTCGGTGAACTTCTCCCACTGGATATTCCGGCAGTCCTCGTAGACCGGGACGAACTTCGCCTCGTCCCACTTCGCCTTGCTCAGGACGTTCGTTCCGCCGGGCAGCCGGAAGATCAACCCGTCGAACGGACGCTTCTCCATCTCCCGGATGTTCGCCCGGATGTACGCCGGGTTCGGCACGTCCCAGCCATACTCGATGAGTTTCTTGGACGCCAGCGGCTGCTGGCCCAGCGCGGCCACCGCTACCACCAACCCCGACGCCAGCCCCAACACCACTCCCGCCTGCTTCGCCATGTACGCGCCCTCCAGTACACCCAGCCTGTTATTCATCTGCCCGGCGATTCGCCCCGACTCGCCGGACCGGTGCTCTGTCGCACGATCAGCCGGCCGCGTGCGACAAAACGCCGCGGGGCCTTCCATGCCTTCGAGGCAAGACGCCGGAACACCGTTTCCACCGCCATGCGCGCCATCCACTCGGCGCGGATGTCGATCGTCGTCAGCGGCACGTTCAGTTCACGCCCAGGGAGACAAGGCGCCATCAGCATTCCTGGAACGTGGAGTTACCTTCGGCCAGACTGGCTCACAAACCGCTCAATGAGCTCCGCGGGCGTCAGCACCTTCACGCCACGCCGGCACGTCTTGGGGTAGTCACGCACGTTCCCGGTGACCAGCGGCGCGCCGGCCGCCAAGGCTACCTCCAGAAAGGGCGCGTCGGTCATATCAGGCAGCCCATCCACGAACTCTCTGCACACGACGTATCGGCTGTCGTGCTCGAGATAAACGACGATGTCACGAACCGCGTCAGCCCCGAAATAGCGCCGGAACTTCGGCCGGTTCAGGACCTCGGAGTACTCGGCCAGGATGCGATCGTCCACCGTCAACCCGAGCACCCCCTCGCGCACCAGATCAACGATGTGCCCAGGTGGTCCGGAGGCGTTGATCATGCCGGAGATGAGCACATTCGTGTCGAGGACAAGCGTCGTCATTTCGAGCGTCTCAAGCGCACGGCCTTCACTTCGGCAGCGATCTCAGCATCCGAGATGGGCGCCGCGAGCGTGCGACGGCGCGCCCGCATCACTGCTGTCGAGAACAGCGCCCGGCGCACCTCCTTCAGGGTGTCATCCGCACCGTCCGCGTCGATGCCGATCATGATGGCAAACGGCTGTCCGTCCTTGGTGACAACGACCTCCCGCTCCCGGTCGAGCGTGTCCCTGAGTTCCCGCGGCCGCTTCAAGTCTTTGATTGCCAGGTAGGTCATAGTAATATCCTTTAAGTATCCTTAACTTATCCTATACTCCCGATGCCTGCAATCCAAAGTCATTCCCTGAAATCGGTCTTCCCACTACCACACGCCCTGCTTGCCGGTGGCGTGGCGGTACTTGCCGGGCGGCATGCCCACGCACGCCTTGAACACGCGGTTGAAGTGATAGGGATCGTCGACGCCGACCAGGCGCGCCACTTCGCCGACCGGGACATCGGTGGTCTGAAGCAGGCACTTGGCCCGGTTCACCCGCTCGTCGCGTACCAGGTCGCGAAAGCTCTTGCCGAACAGTTCCTTGACCACATGGCTGGCCCGCGGCGGGGACAGGTGCAGGAGTTCGGCGACCTCCTCCAGCCGCACCGGCTTGGCAGCGTTGCGGCGCAGGAAGCGCCGGACTTCCGCCTTGCGGCTGCCCGGCGCCACGTCCCAGGCCATGCGGTGCTCCAACTGCGCCATCAGGCCCTGTGCCACCAACGCGAGGGCGCGCCCCAACACCTCGGCCCGGGCCGCATCGAACTCCGGCAGGGCGCGGTACGCCTCGACCGCAGCACGCGGCAGGGACTGGCGGCACAGCGGTGCGTCCGTCCCGGGTCGCCGCCAGGCACCGGCGAACAGCGACCCGACGTGCTGGTCGTCGTGCACCAGCGGCACCACGACCTCCTGCAGACCTCTCCAGCAGGTGTGGACGAACGGCGCCCGTAGTTCCTCGCCGCGCGCGTTGATCTCGTGCCGGCAGTGCCCAATGCAGCGCTCGTTGCTGAACCCGAGCGCGCAGACCGTGTTCTTCCGGTGCGACTGCCAGCGCCGCCCGATGAGCGCGCGGCCCTCGCGCGAGTGGAAGAAGCCGCCCCGGTCCAGAAGCACGATCCGCACACCCAGCAGAGTTTCGAGCGCGGCCAACGCCGTATCGATGCTGACCGCGTCGCCCGCCTGCCGCCGGGCCGTGCTGGACTCGCCCTCACGCTTCGCCATGATCCGATTCCTCCGGAAGCCGCTTTGCCGCCAACCCGCCAAAGATAGCATGAAACTGCAAAAGTCCAGCCAGACACGCCATACCGGGCGGCGGCTCGAACAGCTATCTTCCGTACATGACAACTCCACACGCATGCAGGGTGGCGCGTTCAGCAGAGGTCACAGGGGTATCACTTCAACACGCCATTCGCGCCGCAGGGCTTGCCCCGGTCACCCCGGTCAGCCCTTGCGACACGCGCAGAACTTACTCGTTCACCCTCATCGAACTGCTGGTCGTGATCGCCATCATTGCCATCCTGGCGTCCATGCTCATGCCGGCGTTGCGCGGGGCACAGGAACATGCGGTACGCGTGAGCTGCATGAACAACCTGCGCCAGGTCGCGATTGCCACGACGTCGTACGCCGACGAGTGGAACGATTCTCTGCCGCCCGTGTGGCGGACCGCCAGTTCGTTCACCACGTACTGGATGCGAGTCACGGGCGTGCCCTGCGGCCTCGGCCTGCTCGAGTCCCAGAAGTACCTGACGGAGGCGGCCGCGTTCTACTGTCCGGCGCAGGAACGCAACGCGCTGGCCCTGCTGCGCTACAACATCGCGGAGAACCCCTGGGCCGCGGCCGACTGCCGCTCCTCGTACCGCGCGCGGCTGTTCCGCACCAGCGGTGTGCCGCTGAAAGCGGCCGTCTGGGGCAACTGGCGGCTGAAGGACTACCCGCGCCTGGTGATCTTCACGGACTACACTGGTGTCGATGGCTACGCGGTCGGGACGCGCTACATCATGATCCCGCACCAGCGCCAGGGCTGCAACCGCCTGTTCGGCGACGGCGCCGCGGCCTGGACCCCGCTCGGACCCAAGACGCGCAACGTGACCGCAGCCGCACCGCCGGACGAGACGCAGGCCCAGTATTTCGAGGAACTGGATCAGCTATGACCGCCGCCATCATTGCCGGTGCCCTGGGAGCAACGTCCATGCAACCCGCATCAATCCCGCCTTTTCCGCACGAACGAACCTTCTCAACCTATCTTGAGCAGAAGGCCGGCACCCCGGTACAGCCGACGGGCATCACCGCAGCCGTCTACCTCGACATTGCCGAGCGTATCGTCCGAGAAGCCGCGAAATGGCAGGACGCGGCAGGGCGTATCATCGATCCGGAACTGGGCAAGGTGCACGCCCAGACCTCGCCGCGCTACGCGTCGTCCCTGGCGCCGCTGCTCAAGGCCGGGCGGTGTGCCGACCTGCTCGAATCGTGCGTGCGCTGCATTGACGTCAGCGTGCGCGACCTGGCGTCGGGCAACGGCAGCGCGTTCGACTTCTGGGCCCGCGACATCGTCCTCGCCATCCAGTGCGTTCAGGACCGAGTGCCGGCCGAGCGCACCGCGGAGTGGAAGCGGCTCCTGGCCAGCTACGATCCGCAGGTGCGGTACAGCCAGGTCACGTCGAAGTGCAAGCCGCAGGACATCCACAACTTCTGCATCTATGCGGTCGCCGGCGAGCAGATGAAGCGGCAGTTCGGCGCCGGCGACAACCTGGCCTTCATCGACGAGCACCTGGCGATTCAGCGCGACCGGTTCACGCCGCTCGGCATGTACCGCGATCCGAACTGCCCGACGACCTACGATCTGACCGTGCGCCAGTGCCTGGGACTGCTGCTCTCGCACGGGTATGACGGGGCACACCGTAGTTTCGCCGACGAAATGACGCGACGCGGCGCACTCATGCAGCTCTTCTTCCAGTCCACCGCCGGCGAGGTGCCGTTCGGCGGCCGCAGCAACCAGTTTCACCACGTCGAAGGCATGTTCTGCTGGAACGCCGAGTACGAGGCCAGCCGCTGCAAGGCGCTCGGCAACCTGCGCCTGGCCGGTGTGTTCAAACGCGCCGCGCACCGCGCCGCCGCCGCCACACTCCGCTGGACGCTGCAGACCACACCGCCGACACACATCAAGAACCGCTTCCCGCGTCAGACCCTGCACGGGTGCGATCCGTACGGCTACGTGACCGGCTACATTCTGCTGGCCTCAAATCTGTTCGCCAGCGCCGCGCTGATTGCCGACGACACGATCGAAGAGTGTGCCGCGCCCTGCGATGCCGGCGGTTATGTCCTGCCCATCCTCGACGATTTCCACCGCATCTTTGCCTCGTGTGGCCCGCTGCACGTCCAGGTCGACACCCGCGGCCAAGCCGGATTCGACGCGACCGGGCTCTGCCGCGTGCATCACCGCGACCGCCCCACCGAACTGGGCCTGTCCCTCGGCATCGTGCGGAGTCCGCACTATCGCACCGCCGAACCGGCGTTCGACCGGAACGTGGCCATCGGCCCGGCATGGCAGGGTGCCAACGGCGCCTGGGAGTCCCTGGCCGACGCGCAACCGACCACACCGCACCTGGAAATCTTGCGGGAGGCGCCAAACGAGGTCGCGTTCCGCGTCCACTACCGGCTCGAAGCGCGCGAGGTGACCGAGCAGTACGTGCTCACGCCCGATGCCGTCACCGTCTCGGCCGCAAGCAGGAGCGGACTACTCCGCCTCAGCGTACCGCTCATCCTGACCGACGGCGACGCCGTCTCGCAGGTGCGACAGGACGGCAAGGCTTGGGAAGTCTCGTACCGCGGCAACAGGTTCCGGGCCGAGGCGCTCGATGCGGACACCGCACTGGGCCGCCTCAACGTCCGCGCCCCGAATCGGAACGGTGTCTACGACATCGCGACCTTCGACCGGCAGGCCGACACAGTCTCGGTGCGCCTGTCGTTCCCATGACGCCGACACAATGGCATGCCGCAGGGCGACGCAAGAAAGCGACCTGTCAAGAACCAGAGCGACAGTGGCGCGGGACCTCCGGGACCGCGGTAGAGTGCCCAGGTCCGTCCCGGACCGAGGCCCTCGGCCGGGGACCGGCCGGCAGACCCCACTTCGGCGTGGGACGCGCCGAGGCACCGTGCCCCCAACCAGCCCCTTGTCCCATCACCCGCCGATAGTAGCCATGCGGTCCTGCCGCAAGAGACCGCGGCGGCGTTGCTTGGCGCCCAGCGCGGCGGCAACGGCGGCCCGCAACGCCGCCGTGTCCGGCCCGCCGGGCTGACGCAGCAATGACCGGATGGGTACCGACTCACCGTCGGCCAAGCATCCCACGAGTTGCCCGTCCGAGGTCAGGCGCAGTCTTCGACAGTCACAGCAGAAGGGCTGAGTACACGGGTTGACGAAGCCAACGATGCCCTGGCGGCCGCCGTCATCGGTGATGCGATAGCTCCGACTGGTCTCACCGGGGCGGTCTGGGATGGCCTCGATTCGGAAAACCGCCGCGAGTTGGGCCTGGATCTCCGCCGCCGGCACGTGTGACGCCGCGAACAACCGTTCGGCTTCGCCCAGCGGCATCAGTTCGATGAACCGCACCTCGATATCATCGGCCAGCGCGAAGTTCACCAACGCGACGGCTTCCCCATCATTGACTCCACGCACCACCACGGTGTTCACCTTCACCGGGGTCAAGCCCACTTCGCGGGCACGCCGAATGCCGGCCACCGTATGCGCAAGCGCGCCGCCGCGGGAGAGCGCCGCAAACGTCTCTGGATTGAGCGAATCAAGACTCACGTTCACACGGTGCAGTCCAGCGCGCTTGAGGATCGGCGCAAACTCCTCGAGGAGCTGACCGTTGGTGGTCAGGGCGAGGTCGGGAATACCCAGCTCGGCGAGCATGCGGACCAGACGGTCCACGTCCCGGCGCACGAGTGGTTCACCGCCGGTGATGCGCACCTTAGTCAGCTCAAAGTCGGCCTGCAGGTGGCGAACCAGAACAGCGATGTCCTCGTAGCGCAGGATATTCTCCGCCGGCAGCAGCGTGATACCTTCCTCGGGGAGGCAGTACCGGCACCGGAGTTGACAGCGGTCCGTGATCGAAACTCGGAGGACCAGCGATTCGCGGTGATGTGGTCCACCCATCACGGTACTCCGTGTAGAGGATTCCGGGGCCGTTAGGGCACCGTACGCTTCGCGTGCCCGTACAATGACTCTGCGACGCCTTCAGGCTGCTTGGCCTGCCGATCGGCAACGACTTCGATCCGCCACTGCAGAAGCACAATATAGCACCGTGCCGCCGAGGGGCGCTGAGCGACAGCAGGGCTGTTTCAAGATCTGGCGCCGCGTCTCGGAAGGCCACGCCTCCGCGCACACCAAGTAGGGGCGGCCTGTCCTCAGGCCGCCCCCCCCGGCGTGGGGACACGCCGGGGGTACTCGCCGCACGTGACGGTCACGAATCTTGAAACAACCCTGGCGAAGGTAATGCGTCAGTCGCGGGTGGAGATACGGTCGAAGTCTGACTTGGGCTGACGCCTAAAGTGGTCGGAGCGGCTCGCTCCGACACCCGCGGGACCGAGCCGGT